>Ga0272443_10000033_pt1 | contig 280136 bp, 267 predicted proteins | sample SSMAcet12_FD_193581 | JGI IMG/M metagenome (GOLD analysis project Ga0272443, IMG submission 193581) | Marine sediment archaeal communities from Little Sippewissett salt marsh, Falmouth, MA, United States - SSM-Acet-12 | ecosystem: Environmental > Aquatic > Marine > Wetlands > Sediment ... | reverse complement strand
ACTCCTTCACCACCAACCTCCTGATCCGCGCCGCGGACGTCACCCTCAAGGAGAAGCGCAAGCTGGTGCTGGTGGTGCGGGAAACCCCCCTTCACAAGGGCCACCTCAAGCTCATGATGGACGCGGCGGACAACGGGGCGCACATCCTGCCCCCGGTCCCGTCCTTTTACCACGCGCCTCGAACGATCGAAGACATCCTGGACCAGACCATCGGCAAGGTGTTCGACTACATGGGCATAGAGCACGATCTCTTCAGGCGCTGGGGATCGGAAAAGAAGTCATAATCATTATATTTCGACAAACAAGACACTGAAGGGAGGAAAGACATGCTGCTACCCCAATTTGAATTTCACGAGCCTCACACGGTGGAGGAGGCCTGCCAATTGATGGGGCAACTGGGCGACAAGGCACGACCGCTCGCGGGCGGCACGGACCTGCTTGTCAACATGAAGAAAAAAATAACGGCCCCTGAAAACCTGGTCTCCCTGGACCGCATAGAAGAGCTCAGGGAGATAAGCACCCAGGGTGATGTGGTGAGGATCGGCAGCTGCCTCAAGGTAGCGGACGCGGCAAAGGCATCCGGGATCAAGGACTCCTTTGCCGCACTGGCCGAGGGCGCCTCAAGGCTGGGATCCCCCCTGATCAGGAATCTGGCGACCGTGGCCGGAAACATCGTTTCGGCCCGTCCCGCGGCCGACCTGCCCCCTTCCCTCATCGCCTATGGCGCCGAGCTCGTCGTGAGGAGCGCCTCGGGGGAAAGGACCCTGCCCCTGGAAGGCTTTTTCTCGGGCCCCGGGCAGACCGTCCTGAAACCGGATGAAATAGTGGTCGCCATAGTAATCAAGAAACCGCCCGAAAATTCCGGGAGCGCTTACATAAAGCTCGGCGTGAGGGAAACCCTTGAAATCTCCATCGTGAACGTAGCCGTCTCGTTGACCCTGGACAATGGTGCGATCAAGGACGCGCGCGTCGTCCTGGGCTCGGTGGCGCCCACACCCGTTCGGGCACCGTCCGCGGAAAAAGCGCTCATCGGGGAAAAGCCCTCCGACGCCCTTTTTGCAAAGGCGGGGGAGGCGGCCTCTTCGGACGCCCGCCCCATCGACGATTTCCGGGGCTCCGCGGAATACCGCAGGGACATGGTCGCGGCACTTGCACGCCGGGCGCTCGCCGCGGCCCTTTCGCGCGCGAAATAACGAAACCGGGGGTGCCCGCCCCGGCGCGACAGCTTAAAACCTCATACCGGAGGAACATGTAATGACCAAGCTCATCAGTCTCACAATAAACGATCGTCACTACGACCTGGCGGTTCCACCCAACCGCACTCTGGCCGACATGCTTCGATACGATCTCGGGCTGACAGGGACCAAGAAGGGGTGCGATGAAGGGGACTGCGGCTCCTGCACGGTGATCATGGACGGCCGGAACGTCAACTCCTGTCTGGTCCTCGCGGTCCAGGCCAACGGGAAAACAGTGACAACCATCGAGGGCGTGGAAACGGATGAAGGCCTTCATCCGATTCAGGAGGCTTTCGTGGAGCACGGGGCCATCCAGTGCGGTTTCTGCACGCCGGGCATGATTTTGAGCGGAAAGAACCTGCTGGACAAGAATCCCGGGGCGGATGAAGCGGAGATCCGCACCGCCATTTCCGGAAACCTCTGCAGGTGCACCGGCTATCAGAAGATCGTGGAAGCGATTCGCGCGGCCGGCAAGGAGATGGCGTGATCAGCGGCCCGCCCGCAACCGGGGCCCCTCCGCCTCGAGGGACCGGCCGCGAAACAGGTTTTCACAAAACACAAGTTCAAGGAGGTTTCGAATGGCTTCTTACAACGTGATCAACAGGCGCGCACCCAGGCTCGACGCCCCGGCCAAGGCCACGGGTCGCGCCATATACATAGACGACATGTCGCTGCCGGGCATGCTCTACGGGGCCCTGCTCCAGAGCCCCATCGCCCACGGCAGAATCCTGAACATCGACACTTCCCAGGCCCGAAAGCTCCCGGGGGTGAAGGCTGTGGTGACCCACGAAGACGCGGGCTATGTGAAGTACGGGGTCAGCCCGGCCAGGTACGACGAGCAGGTGTTCTGCAGCGACAAGGTCCGCTACATCGGGGACGAGATCGCGGCGGTCGCGGCCACGGATTTGGAGACGGCCATGGAGGCGGTCTCCCTCATCAAAGTGGAATACGAAGAGCTGCCCGCGCTCCTGACCATAGAGGACGCCATGCGGGAGGGGGCCCCCCGACTCCACGAGAAGTACGCGGGGAACGTCTGCGCGGAAGTGCATCAGGAGTTCGGTGATGTGGAGGCCGCCTTCAAGGAGTGCGATCTCATCCGCACGGACACCTTCCTCAACAAGAGGCAGGACGGCGCGTTCCTGGAGCCGAACGGCGTGCTCGCCGAACACGACGCCAACGGTTACCTGACGCTCCACACCTCCACCCAGGTGCCCCACTATGTCCAGCGGATCATCTCCATGGTTCTCAACGTGCCCCTGGGTAAGGTCAGGGTCGTCAAACCCTATGTCGGCGGAGGGTTCGGACCCAAGGCGGGGACCAACCCCATGGAACTCGCCGCATGCCTTCTGGCCGTGAAAACCGGAAAACCCATAAAAATGAATTATTCCCGGGAACAGGTCTTTCTCTTCTCCAGGGGACGACACCAGTTCAGGCACACCCTGACAACCGGGGTTAAGAAGGACGGCACGCTCATGGCCCTCACCAACGAGTGCACTCTGGACGGCGGCGCCTACACCAGCTTCGGGATCGCCACAGTCTATTACGGCGGCTCCCTCCTGGGGGCGCCCTACCGTCTGCCCAACATGAAGTACGACGGGTGGAGGATCTACACCAACAAGCCCTGCTGCGGCGCGCAGCGCGGGCACGGAGGCGTGGCCGCCCGGGCCGCATGGGAGCAGCAGCTCGACATCATTGCGGAGGAGCTTGGGATGGACCCCATCGAGTTGCGGCTCAAGAACGCCATGAGTGTCGGGGACATCACCTGCAACGACCTGAACGTGAGCAGCTTCGGCATGAGGGAATGCATCGAAGCGGTGCGCGACGGGTCCAACTGGAAAGAGAAGAAAGGCCGGATGCCCAAGGGCAGGGGAATCGGCATGGCCTGCGGGTTTTTCGTCTCGGGAGCCGGGTATCCCATCTACCGCTCCGATACGGCCCACTCGACGGCGGTTGTCAAGCTGAGCGAGGACGGCGGCACGGCGCATCTTTTGACAGGCTCCGCCGAGATCGGCCAGGGATCGGACACGGCCCTTGCCATGATTGCCGCGGAGGCCCTGGGCGTGCCGTTGGACCACATGAGGGTGAGTTCCGGGAGCACGGATTACGGAGTGGATCTGGGAGCCTACTCCAGCCGCCAGACCCTCATGTCGGGCCACGCGGCCAAGCAGGCCGGCGAGGACGCCAAACAGCAGGTCCTGTCCGTGCTTGCGGACAAGCTCAGGGTCCCCGTGGACAGCATGGATGTCCAGGACGGAACCATCGTCTTCAAGGGGGAAACGCCGGACTTCGCCGGGCTTCGGACGGTCTATGTTAAAGAGCACAGGGGTTTTTTGGACAATCCAGCAGAGGAAGACGCCCTCTCCTTCAAGGAAGCGGCCCGCATAGCGTTCCTTGAAAAGGGCACCATTGTGGGTACCGGCAAGTACAGCCCCGGCGAGTTGGGCGGCAAGTTCAAGGGGGCGGCCGTGGGCACCTCGCCCGCCTACGGGCCGAGCGCCCAAGTGGTCGAGGTCAGCGTGGACGAAGAGACCGGAAAGGTCCGCGTGGAGCGCATGTATGACGCCCATGACTGCGGCTTCGCCATCAACGTGACCTCGGTGGAAGGCCAGATGCAGGGCTCCCTCTCCATGGGGCTCGGCGAGGCCCTGTTCGAGGAAGTCAAGTTCGACGACAAGGGAAAGATCCTCAACCCCAACCTGGCCGAGTACAAGATCGCCACGGCCCTCGACATGCCCAACGTGGACGCCATCATCGTGGAGAGCAACGAACCGAACGGTCCTTTCGGGGCCAAGGAGGTCGGAGAAGGGGCCATCATGCCCACCATTCCGGCCATCCTGAACGCCGTCTCCGACGCCGTGGGCGTTCGAATCAGCGAGCTGCCCCTCACGCCCGAGCGGGTGTACAAGGCCCTCAAGAAGGCCAGGGAAGAGAAAAAATAGGTCCCGGCTCGACGAGCGACCGGATGAAGGGGGGGGCTTTCACCCCTACCTTTTTGATTCAACTTGTTTGGGCCTCCCGAGGCGTTATCGAAATGGACATGGCCTGTATCCAGCCGCATAATTCATAGAGCATAACGTGTGTCAACGGCTCATTATCTGATAATGTACTGTATATCCAGATGCTTAGTGGTTATGCCAGTATATGGAGTGGGTCAATGAGATAATAGAATGCATGCTTTTTGAGGTAGAGAATTTAGAAAAATTTCAAAATGGACTTGCAAATTTTCGAAGCGCTGAAACCAAATGCCGCCTGGTTTGGTCGCAAGGACGAAGTGCCGCCTTATTGAAGAGGGATCCTGATCTTGAATTCAGCTCCACCCCAACTGCTCGAGGATACCTCCAGTGACCCTCCGTGGTCCGCGATAATCCTGTGACTGAGACTGAGGCCTATGCCGGTGCTGCCGTTTTTGGTGGTGTAAAAGGGATCGAATATTTTGTCCCGAAGGTGCAGGGCGACCCCAGGCCCTGAATCCGAAATCTTGACAATTACGTGTCTGCCCTCCACGGACGAGGTGATTTCCATGCGCTTGTCGCCCCGCATGTTCTTCATTGCTTCAGCCGCATTGGTGATCAAATTCAGGATAACCTGTTCCAGCAACCGTGGATCCGCGCGCACCGCCGGCATATCCGGTGCCAGGATCTTTTCGAGAAGAATCTTTCTCTTCCGCAAGGTCACAGCGGAGAGGTTCACGGCTTCGTCGATGGGCTTGTTGAGGTCCGTGGAAACAAACTCGGGCTCGGAAGGCTTGGAAAAATCCATGACACGCCTGATCACGGCCTCGATCTTTCCGGAGGCGGATTGGATCTGGCGGATTATCTGCTTCGCCTTGTCCGGCCCTTGTTCCCTGTCACACAGTTTTTCCAGGGTGTTCAGATAGATGTTAATTCCTGAGAGGGGATTTCGTATCTCGTGGGCGATGCCTGCGGCCACCCGCCCGAGGGAAGACATCTTGTCCTGAATCATCAAGGAATTTTCCAGTTCCTTCAACCGCGTCACGTCCATCATGTTGATCAACACGGCCTTTTTTCCCCGAAAGACAAACGCGCTCGCCCTGCAGTGGACGCACTTCATGGCACGCCTGTCCACGGCGGCGTCTGGAGAAGAAAACCTGAATTCTATCTCCCTGGTGGAAAAAATCGTGGAACTGATTTCTTGATAAAACTCGGTCACCTTTTGGATATCGTCGGGATGGATCCCATCCGTCTCCGCCAATTTGGGCGGCCGCGGCAGAGGACCGAGGAGGCGCTCCTGTTCCGGGTTCTGATAGAGAACCCGTCCATTCTGGAGGATAGAAATACCCACCAGCGAATTTTCGATCAGGTCCCGGAAACGCTGTTCACTTTCGCACAGGGCTTCGTCTACCTTGGCATGCTCTTCTTCCAGTTCAAGGGTGCGCAATGCGAAAGCGATGTCCCCGGCCACTTCTCCCAACAGTTCATGTTCTTCGGGGTCCTCTGCAAATTCCACCGGTATCGAAACGGACAGAATGCCGTAAACGACCCCGTTATTTTCCATTCGGACGGTGAGTGCGCTTCGTCCGTCGTATTTGGTTGATAACGGACAATCCGGGCATTCGACAAACGGCCGACGGCTCAAGAAAACACCCGGCTGCGCCAGCGCCTTACGGCTGCATGCGGTCATCTCCCCACGGTTGAACCGCTCCACCATCACATTGAAATCTTGACCCAACCCGGATTCGGCACTCGAGGTCGGTCTCCAGGATCCATCCCACAGAGCGATCCAGGCATTGTCATATCCCCGATTCTCGACAAGGGCCTCACAGACGCCGTGGAGCAGCCTCTGGCGGTTCTTTTCCTGAATAGTCAACAGGTCCACCCTTCGAATCGTCATCAAGACACGGTTGAGCCGCTCCAGCCTTCTTCTGGCATGATTCAGCTCCGTAAGTTTTTTTTCATACCTTCTGATTCGTTTCTGCAACTTTTCATGGGAGGGATTTTTAAACATCCCGTTTTCCTCCGGTGCCCGATGAGACCCTGAGACAGCTGTATGCGTCCGTGCCATACAAAAAGGTTGCGGACAAAGGGTGAGGTTGAAGACATGCTTCTGATTAGTATCGTGCGAAACAGCGTGAAAGTCAAAGGCGCGGGTTGTCGGCCACTACCCGATCAGCCCCCTGTTGATTTGGAAATATTGCGAAAGGATTTTTGAATATCTTCTATATTCCGGAAATCGGCATGATGAATTTTTGCGGGCTTAGTCGTTGAAATGCGGGCTCTTTATTGTGGCAGGTCCCGCTGGCATGAATCGTGCCTGTTCAAAAGTTCACATTGCCGAACCGGAAAGCAAATAAAATTGGAACTTTTCACTAAATTGAAAAAGATGCGGACTCTCCTCATCGATGATGATGAATGGATAAGGGATTCGATGAGTTTGTTTTTTGAGGGGGAAGGGTGTCACCTGCGCGCCGTGGAGACGGCGGAAGAGGGCATCGAGAGACTCGAAAGACAGGACTATGACGTGATTATTGTCGATTATCGCCTGCCGGGAATGGACGGCCTCGAATTTCTCGAAAGGATCAGGGACTCCCACCCGAATGCCTTGACCCTCCTGATCACGGCCTATGGCAACCGGCCTGTCTTTTCTAAGGCGTCCAGTCTGGGAGTCAAGGGATTCCTTGAGAAACCGTTCACGATCGAGACCCTGGAATACACTTTATCCCGCTTGATCCCTGAAGATGGGAAAATCAGCCAATGAACGGAGGCTTTTATGGAAAACAACCAGCAAAAATGGGTGTGCGCCCGATGCGGCTACACCTCGAACGGCAGGTTCAGAGGGGACATCTGTCCGCAGTGCAATTTGACCTACTGGAAGTGCTCCCACTGCGGTTTCACCCTCACGGCATCAGTTCCACCGGACGTCTGCCCGGAATGCGGTGAGAAGTGTGTTTTTGTGAATATCACTTGTTACACACCCGAATGCGGAGGCCCCGGAAACATAGACCCCCGCCTGTAGGCCAGAGTGTCTGTCCGAGTGTGTTGAGTCAACCGAGGACCTTCAACAAGATCCCGGTATTGTCGAGTCAAAAATCTTGAAAGGAACACAAGGAGATGTGAAATGGATCTTGAACAAATCAAAAGAGCAGTAGAAGACTTGAGTGAGGAGGACAAAAAGAAATTTTTTTCTGAGATCATTCCCGAAATATGTGATGAGTCGCTTACAAAAGAGGGATGCCGGATGATCTTTGAAAAAAAACTTTCAGGATCCCGGTATCTTGAATCCTTTGATGAACTCCACGAGATACAGAGAAAGTCATCATGACAAACAAATCTTACGAAGAGTGTAGGTAATCGCGGTAAACTCCTCAAGCATCACGCTGGGGGGGCGGAGGAGAAAATCATATGGTCGCGAAGAAAGACATCATCGTGCCTTTGGATGTCCCTGAAAGTGTGAAGAATAACTATATGGAGAATTTTTTCGGCATGACCAAGGGAAGCGGTCGATTGATGTTGTTTGCGGGGGATCAGAAGGTTGAGCATTTAAACGACGATTTCAGCGGGAGCGGAATTCACCCCGATGACGAAGATCCCGAACATTTATTCAGAATCGCGGCACAAGCGGAAATAGGGGTCTTCGCTACACAAATGGGGCTGATTTCACGATATGGCATGGATTACAGTGAGGTTCCCTACCTGGTGAAGCTTAATTCCAAGACAAACCTTGTGAAGACCAATCAATCCGATCCTTTCAGTAATCAGTGGCTGGAGGTTCAAGACGTGGTCAATTTACGTGACCGGAGCGGATTGGATATCCCGGCAGTAGGTTATACGATCTACCTGGGAAGTGATTTTGAAGCGCAGATGCTCCGTCAGGCGGCCAGAACAATCCGTGACGCGCACCTCAATGGTCTTCTCACGGTGCTTTGGATTTATCCCCGAGGAAAAGCGGTTACCGATGAAAAGGACCCTCATCTGATTGCTGGTGCCACAGGGGTAGCCGCCTGTCTCGGGAGCGATTTTGTAAAGGTAAACTATCCCAAAAAGGATGGCTTTGAACCAAAAGAGTTGTTTAAAGAAGCAGTAAAGGCGGCAGGCCGCACAAGGGTTGTTTGCGCAGGGGGTTCGATTGTGGACCCGAAGGTTTTTCTACAAAGGCTGCATGATCAGATATTTGTCAGTGGCGCATCAGGGAATGCAACAGGCAGAAATATCCATCAAAAATCTCTCAAAGAGGCCGTTGGCATGTGCAACGCCATACATGCCGTTACAGTCCATGGAGAGAGCGTGGAAGACGCCATGAAGTGTTTGAGATGAAATGCCATGAGCCATAATGAGCCTGATTTACGAATAGAAAGAAGGGTTAGTATGGCTTAACTACCTGTAATGGATAATAAAGGAGTTCTTATATATGGAAGTGAGGGGGAGCTTTGATGTCCTCCACGGCCGGTACGAAGAGTGGTTTACTCGGCACAGGAGAGTCTATCATTCCGAGTTGCTGGCCGTTCGAGCACTTTTGCCTTGTCAGGGTTTTGGGATTGAGATTGGTGTCGGAACCGGGCGTTTTGCCGCTCCCTTGGGGATCCGGGTGGGGGTGGATCCTTCATGGAACATGCTCGCCTATGCAATAAAAAAAGGCATATTGGGCGTACGGGGACAGGCCGAAAACCTGCCCTTTAAATCGTCAGTCTTTGACTTCGCTCTTGTCGTGACCACCATCTGCTTTGTGGACGATGCTGAGGCAATGCTGCTCGAATCGCGCCGAGTTTTGAAACCCAATGCACCTCTGGTCATCGGATTTGTGGATAGGGACAGCGCCTTGGGTGAGTTTTACGAAAAGCACAGGGAAGAGAAAGCCTTTTACCGGGATGCGACATTTTACTCCGCCTTGGATGTGGAGAGACTCCTTAAAGATGCGGGTTTCGAAAATCAAATCTGGAAGCAGACTTTATCCAGACCGCTGGATCAAATCAGCGATATCGACCCGGTTTGTGAAGGGCATGGAAGGGGGGGGTTCGTCGTGGTCGCGGCAACCTAAAGATCCGGCACATCACTAGAGGAAGCAATGCATCTGATGGTTATGGGCCAAAATCAATCTCTTCTTGTGATGAAAAATGAAGATATCGTTGGAATAATAAGGTTAACAGACGTTTTTAACTATATTAATAATTTAATAAATCATTGCAAAATATGAAGCTATTTTAAGGCGCCCGGACCTTAATCCCCGATCTTTCCCAACAGAAAAAGAAAAAAACCCTTTTTGATCGGAGCAATAGTATTGCTCGGGAATTTTGTCTATCTGAACAACGGCTTCCGGCAAAGAACTGGGATTACCTACCAGACAGGAAATTTTTCCACCGGAAAATACTGTACCGCCGAAATAATCGATGATACAAAATCATGCAGCGGCTCAATGCAGGTATTTTGCTTCGGTCAGTTCAATAATCTCATCCACCATTCGGCTGAATTTTTTCGTGATTGGAAGCTCATCGTTATCCAGAAGGCTGATATCCCCCGTATCGCCTTCCTGAACCACTTCGGGCTCAAAGGGTAGGGTGGCCAGAAGTCTTAAATTTTCTTTTTTTGCGGTATCAAAACCGCCTCGCGTCTTGAAAAGGTCGATTATCTTTCCACAGTAAGGACATCGAAGCCCGCTCATGTTCTCCACAATTCCCAGGATATCCATGTGTACTTGGCGGCAAAAATTAATGGCTTTTCTGACGTCCGCCAATGAAATTTCCTGAGGGGTCGTGACGATGATGGCTTGGGCATCCGGAATGGTTTTGGCCACGGTCAAGGGTTCATCACCTGTTCCGGGCGGAGAGTCAATGATTAGGTAGTCCAGATCCCCCCATTCGATATCCGCAATAAACTGCCGAATCGTATGGCTTTTCAGAGGACCTCGCCAAATGGTCGCAGCGTCTTTGTCTCCGACGAGAGTTTCAATGGAAACCACCTCCAAATTCGGCATGTACTGAACGGGGAGCATTTTACCTTTTTGATTGCTTGAACGCATACTTATTTTCAGGCCCAGCATGCGTGGGATGTCAGGGCCATGAAGATCCACGTCCATGATGCCCACTCGTTTTCCTCTTTTGGCCAAGGATACGGCCAGATAGGCAGCTACGCTGCTTTTTCCTACGCCACCTTTCCCGCTCATGACCAGGAGCTTGATTCTGATGTGTCGTAGTCTTTCCTCTATTTCTTTCTGCTGCAGTTCCAGCTGTAATTTGCGGGCTTCCATTTCACTTGGGTGCGTTTTACTGGGCATTGTTTATTTCCCCCGTTTGAGTTTTTTCCCTTGGACGCTTTTCGGGTCACAAAGGAAGCCACAACGCCAACCCCCACTATTTATGAGACATGAAATTCGTTTTCATCTGGCCATATCGATAAGATCAATCAAAAGCATCATAAAAAAGATAAAAAAGCAGATCATCTGCGTATGTTGAAGGTAGATAGAAACCGCCATTTCTAAAAGCATAATGCATGCCACAAACAATCTATCAATAAAATCAAATTAAATTCAAAGGCTTATCACATTCTGTGCTGGTTTTGGTTTGGTAGAAATTCTAAAGATCCTAATAAAAATCTCGAAAGAGCATTTTGTTGCCCCTCCGAGATAAAAGACCATGTTCCACAATAAAAGCATATATTTTGATGGGAATCAGATCGTTTCAGTGCAAGAAATCACACAATGAGTCTCGAAATCATCGGTTCGGAATCCATGGGGGTGAGAAGCCTTTGTTGCTCGGTCACGCTACCGGGCCGTCATATCATTATAGACCCGGGGATATCCTTGGAATATCGTCGTTACGGCCTACTCCCTCATCCCTTCCAAGTCGCCGTGGGGCGGGGGGTCCGCGCTAAAATTTTGCAGGAATTAGAAAATGCCACTGATTTGGTGTTCAGCCATTTCCATGGTGACCACGTGCCACTTTTGGATGCGAACCCTTATCAGCTTTCAATTCAAACTCTTCCCTCCCGCTTCCACGAACTGCGCTGTTGGAGCAAATCCGAATCTGATGCGGAACCAGGCAGGGGCTGTCTGGCTGGATAAATTGTCCGCAAATCTAGGCAGGAAAGTCTATTGCGCCGCAGACTTCATGGGCCGGCCTAGACAGTTGCTGGAGGCAGACAGGGCACGGCTCTACGAACTTGTGCCTGTTCCGGATACCTGGCACGAAGATTATGCGAAAGGCGTTGTGGATCCAGAGGATTTCGTGAGATCACACTGCTCGGGAGTTCTTAACACGAGAAATGGAGTAATACCAGCTTGTTAACATGAAATCCCGCCCGTCAGAGATCCTTGCGGCGTCTTGAAGCCGGCGATTCCAACCATTTCGCTACTGCTTACTGCGACGAAAAAAAACACAAGATAGAAGCCCTCTTTCAGAACCGCCATTCGTGAGTTACGCAAACAGGCACAATTTGTTGGAGGCTGGGAAGCCCAAGCGACGCCTCATTCCATGGTGAATCTCAGCTCCCCCCGGCGGCTCCCCGAGCGCAGCTTCACCCCATTCCGCTCAATGGACGTGACCGAGACGTCTCCCAGGTCGGCCCCGGCCTTGACGATGCTGCCGTTGATCACGGCGAACCGGCTGCCGGGGCTTTCAGCCCACACAATGGCCTCCAGCTTGTAACCTGAAAGATCCAGGTCTTCCGCCACCGGCTCTGGAGGCGCCTCCTCGGAGCCCTCCCGCGCAGGCGCCGCCCGCGGGGTGTCTCGGATAACCGCCTCCTTGAGCGCCTGGTCGGGGGGGAGGGGCTCCACCGGTGTCACCACGGGGGCCCTTGCGGAGACCGGCTCGAGGAGTTCCGCTGGTTGTTCCACGAGGACCTTTGAAGCGCTCACGGGTCGGGGACCCCCTGGAACGGGTTGGACGGCGGCCCGCGCCTCCTCCGCCTTTTCCGGCTCAGGCTCCGTTTCAGTGGGCATGGACACGCGAGGGGGTTCCTTCGCCAGCGTCATCTTTTCGGCGGGTTTGCGGCTTGCGGAGGCCGCTTCCTTGAGTGTGGAGCGGTTTTTGTAGACGTAAAGAGACCCCAGGCCCACAAAGATCAGGATGATCCCCAGGGTCAGGCCTGTCCTCAGGATCCAGGCCCGCCTGGCCTTTTTCCGAATGGCCTGGGCGGTGTTGAACTCATGGGACCACAGGTCGGCCTGCCTCGCCTCGGGCTGCTGTGCCTCTGCTTTTTTCAGTGCCTCGAGAATGGAGCTCACTTCAAGGACTCTCTTTCCTTTGACCGGGACGGTGAGCCTTCACCCGCTCAACCGGCGGGGCCGGCCGAATCCACCCGGGACTCCGCCACTGGAAAGACACGCGGGACGGGCAATGTGGGCTTTTCATTGTAAAGGATTATCTTGGTCACAGGTCCCACCACGCCGTCCACTGAAACGCCGTTTCTCTTCTGGATCACCTTGACGGCATCCCGGACGGACGTGTCGTAATAGGGGGTGATCTCGATGTTCTCGAATCCGATGTCCCGCAGGAGCATCCTGAGGTTTACGATGGATTCCCTCGTGGTGTTGGTTGGCACCACACCCTCGATATTGAGAAAGTTCTTCCACAGGATAAAGGCCTCTCCCGACCAGCCGGATTCCAGCAATTCGCCGGGGACCCGGACCGCCTTTCCTTCGAGGCCCCCTCCCCTCAGCTCGGCCTCTCCCTCCTTCATCCTGCTGAGCACGAGGTATCTGGTCCCGCCGTCCGGACCCGATTTCATCTTCAAGATGGCGGGCATGTTGAACTTTCGAAGAAGCGCCAGGTCGCCGTGGTGGACCCTGTTGACATGAAGGCCGTTCTGGCGGGCTGTGAACGCGAAAAACTCCTCGTCCCTGTCCACCCCTGCGAGATAGGGGCTCAGGACAGGCTCGTCCACCCACAGGGAGAGCACTGCCGCGAGGGCCTCGTTCCTGGATGACCTCACATCCGTCGCCGCGAGGATTCTCTCCAGTTCATCTGCCGTGTCCGCCCTGCTGAACGCTTCCTCCACGGGGGCCTTCACCGGGGCGGGAGGCTCTTCCTCCCTCACCTGTTCGGTTTTCGCGGGAGGCATGGGCAAGGCGGCACGGACCTCCGGCCCGGGGGGCGGCGCGGTTTCCACGGCCGTTTCCTGGGCCGGGAAGTCCTGCCCCGAAGCGGCGACGCCCGGGGCCCTGCCCTGGGGTTCCTCTTCGGGCGCCTTGATTTCCTGCCGGGCGGTGGTGGATGCCTGGAGGCTGCTGTCGTCCTCGGGATCGCCCAGGTAGAGGAGCCCCGCGGCCAGGACAACAACCCCGGCGGCCACTGCCGCCCACCATTTGCCGCCCAGGAGCCCGAACCCCATGCGCCCCACCCTCCGCCGATCAGCCAGCTCCCTGATGGCCGAAAGGGCGATACCCACCGTGACCTTCTTCCGGTTGAGCCCGAAGGCGGTCAAGAGGGCCCTGTCACAGGCGATGTTGATCAGGCGCGGGATGCCTCCCGAGTATTTGAAAATGGAAAGGATCGCCGGGAGCGTGAACTGGACGACCTCCTTCCTGGCGGCGACCCGAAGCCGGTGGAGGATGTATTCGCGGGTTTCCTTGAAGTTCAGGGGGGAGAGGTGGCAGCTCAGGGTGATTCGCTGCCCGAGCTGTCGCAGATCGTGGGAATCGAGCATTTCCCCCAGCTCCGGCTGCCCCACGAGTATGATCTGGATGAGCTTGCTGGTGGTCGTCTCCAGGTTGGACAGCAGGCGCAGCTGCTCGAGGACATCCTTGCTCAGGTTCTGGGCCTCGTCTATGAGGAGGATGGCCTTTTTGCCCTGGGCCTTTTTTTTCAAAAGGAACTCGTTCAGGGCGTCGATGAGGTCCTTGGTGGTCTCGCCCGAGGAGTCGATGCCGAACTCGTCGTTGATGGCCTTGAGGAGCTGGACCTCGTCCAGTTTCGGGTTGAAGATAAAGGCCGCCTCCAGCCCCTCTTCGCTGAGATTCTCCAGGAAGGCGCGGCACAGGGTCGTCTTGCCCGTGCCCACCTCGCCCGTGATCTCGACGAATCCGTCCCCCTGGCCGATGGTGTAGCTGAGGTGGGCCAGGGCCTCCTCATGCCCCCGGCTCAGATACAGGTATGCCGGGTTCGGTACGAGCTTGAAGGGCCGTTCCTTGAATCCGAAAAAGTTCTGATACATGGGTTCCTGCTATCTTCCCCGGGGGGGGTTCAAGGCGTTCTGCCGCTCCCTCGTCCCGGTTTGGGGTCCGCGTAATTCTTGTGATGGGCCTTGAGCCAGTTTTCAATGGCCCCCTTGTCATGGCTGAGGTCCACGCGGAGAATCCTCTTCCTGGCCGTGGCCGGTCCCTTGTACACGAAGAGCCGCGCCTTTCTGCTGAGCCTAACGGAGTAGACATCCTCGACCCCCTGGTACTTGTGTATGTTGGCTCCCGGCGTGGACATGGGATCCCGGTCGAACTGGATCAGCTCCTCCACCAGATGGCTGAAAATGTCGTATCTCTTATAATAGATCTCCTCCAGATCCTCAATGGCATAATCCGTGATCTCGGAGTTCTTGAGGATGTTGTCGATAATACTCCGAAGGCTTTCAAAGGCCTTTTTACTGTCCGTGCTCTCCAGTTTGTCCCGGATCTTGTCCCGGTCTTCCTCGACACGCTGGACTTCCTCCTCCAGGAGTTTCTGGTAATCCAGGTGCTCCCGGATCTTGTCCTCGAGCTCCTTTATTTCCCTGGACTCGTGCTCGCTCTTGCCCACGTAAAAATCGATCATCTTGACGAGGTGACCCCCCGACACCGGCTTGGGGATGAAGTAGGTGTTGGCAAAGGTTCCAGCCTCCCTGATGGCATCCGAATCCATGCCCGTCAGGAGGATGATGGGCAGGTAGGGGTATTCCTCCCGGATAAACGGGATGGACTCCAGGCCCGAGAGACCGGAATTCTTGAAATGGATGTCCAGGAGGATGACGTCGATACGGTCCCGGGTGGTCTTGAGATATTCCAGAAGGTCCAGCGGCGTGTAAAAGGACTTCATCTCGGAAATCAGATCGTTCTGCTCCAGGTAATGGCGAATGGTGTTGTGCACCTTTTCCTCGTCATCTGCCAGGACGATAAGGTACTTATTCGACTTTATATTTTCCTGATCATTCACTTTTTTCGACCTCGATGGGTTCACGGGACTCGTGAAGATCCGGTTTCCCGTCAGTCCTTCCCGCAAGCGGCATCTCCAGGGTCACCTTAAAACCCTTTCCATGGTCCGTCTCCACGTTCGCCCCCCTGACCGCGAACCCCATTCTCTCGGAGAAAAACTTGACAAAGGTGGTCCCCAGCCCGAATCCTTCTTTCTTGCTGGACGGGATGGGTTCCTTGAATATGCGGCTCACATGATCCTCGGGCACACCGCCGCCGTTGTCCGTGACTTCCAGAATCAGTTTTCTGCCGTTGGCCTTGAAAACCATGGAAAGATAGGGCCGAAACGACCTGTAGGCCTCGAAATCCTCCTTCATCAGGCTGATTTGACGCAGCTCTATGGCCTTCTGCGCGTTCTTTACCAGGTTTCGAAGGATCTCCACAACCTTGTAGGCGTCGCACCGGATCCTGGCAGGGCCCAGGCCGTTGATGCCGGCAAGATTCACATCCAGGTTGTACCTCTCCCTGAGTGCCTCGAAATCACCGGACATCTCCTGCTCCAGGATGCCGCGCAGCTCGCCCGGTTCCATGGGCGCGGGATCGAAGGTGAGCTTACGCTCCAGGCCCTTCAGGTGGGTGAGGATCGCCTCCTGAAAGGGCGCGATGATCTGCTTGTAGATGTCGTTTTCCTTGGACGGGGGGAGATCGTTCACTATGTTGTGAATCTGACTCCTCCACGCCCCCTGCAGGATCAAGAGCTCGTCCTTTGCAAAGTTGGACTGGGCGACCACGTCCTGGGTGATTTTCCGCTCTGTGACAAGGAACTCCAGGAGCCTGGCCTTTTCCTTCTCCTCCTTGGTCTCCAGGGCCAGACGCTCGCGCGCCATGTCCGCCGGGGACTTCTGAAAGATCATCAGGAGCATGAGCACGATGAAGCTCAAGGAAATGATGATGAAGGACCGGCTCAGAAAGAGGGAGGTGTAAAGAGTGCCCTTTTCAAAAAGAGGTTTTGAATAGATGAAGGTAAAAAAGAGGTTGAAAAAGGTCACATAGGTGAAGGCGGCCTTTCCACCCAGGAGCCACGAAAAGAAAAGACTCGAGACCACCAGACCGAAAGCGAAGAGCACGTAGCGCTGCTCGTTGACCTGAAGGTAGTCGAAGACGACAAAACCGGCGACATAGAGGAGAAAAACGCTCACCGTGAGGACTATGAAGCGCCACCTCGATGCCATGAGGTCCGTAAACATCTTTTCGTATCGGGTCTGGCTTTTCATGGGACTCGGCAGGGATACAGGAAAAACCCCTGACACAATTGATTTCCCCCCGGTGAGGTCATAGAAACTGGATCAACAAGAAAGTAATGGATTTTCAGAGGCTTGTCAATCCGCATCCCGGCCCTTCCCTTTCGTCATCCCGGCGAAAGAGACTGTGTCGCAATTCCTCTTTGGGAACCCCCGGACCCTGAAGAGAGACCGAAGGACCCGATAATACCGATTTTCGTCATCCCGGCGAAAGCCTGGATCCAGTGTCTTTTCGATGGCTTACAAAATAAATCCACCTGGGCCCCGGCCGTGCTCCGAGGCGAATCGGCAGTGGGCATTTGCCGTTCGATGTTGGATGTTCGATGTTCGACGTTCATTCCGTCATTTTATGACCCACCTGCCCGGGATGGCCGCCCCGCAGTATTCGCACTTTCCTTCCACGATGTGGAGGTCGCCCGTCACGTACCCGGTCCGCCGGATGAGCATGCGGCCGCATGCATGGCACACGGTGTGGGCGCCCTCGTGCCCTGGGACGTTCCCTATGTAGACATAGCGCAGACCCTCCTTTAAGGCGGCCTCGCGAAACTCCTCGAGCGTGCTCACGGGGGTCGCCGGCAGGCGGGTCAGCTTGTAGGCAGGGTGAAAACGGGTGAAATGGAGGGGATGGTCCGGGCCGAGCTCTTTGAGGATCCAACAGCACATGCGCCGGACCATCTCCAGGTCGTCCACATAGGTCGGCACCACGAGCGTGGTGATCTCCAGCCACACGCCGCACTCGTGGAGCGTCTTGAGCGTCCTCAGCACAGGTTCGAGCCTCCCGCCGTTGAGGCAGCGGTAGATGTCGTCCTCAAAGGACTTCAAGTTGATGTTGGCCGCGTCCAGATACTTGGCGAGTTCCACAAGGGGCTTCTTGTTGATGTAGCCGTTGGAGACCAGCACATTCTTGATGCCCGCCTCCCGTGCGCATTTGGCGGTCTCGTGCATGTACTCGAAAAAGGTGACCGCCTCGGAATAGGTGTAGGCGATGGAGAGGGTCTCCTGCTCCCGGGCCTTTGCCACCACCTCCTCCGGGAACAGCTCCGAATGGTGAACGTCCTCCGGCCGCTGCTGGGAGATCTGCCAGTTCTGGCAGTTGAGGCACCTCAGATTGCAGCCGGTGGTCGCGATGGAAAGCACGGTGGTCGCCGGGTGAAAATGATTGAGAGGTTTCTTCTCGATGGGGTCCGTGTGGACGGCGCAGGGATTGCCGTAGGCCAGGGAGTAGAGCTTCCCCCCTATGTTCACCCGAGAGCGGCAGATGCTCCGGTCACCTGGCTCCAAAAGGCAACGGTTCGGGCAGATGCCGCACCGGACCCTGACGCCGTCCGATGTGTAGCTGAAAGCCTCCCTGGACCATTTCCAGGGCTCGGACGGCGCATCCCCCTTGGATATCCGGCCCCGGACGCTCCCTGAGCACGGGCTCTTCCCTCCCAGCACGGGCGAGGCACACAGGAGGCCGGGGACGCCGAGCCCCAGGGTTTTGATGAACTGCTTGCGGGTGATTTCCATCCTTACCTCCAGCCTTTTCTTTATACATAGCCCGCCACCCCGGGATATTCACCTCCACCCCGGCCAAATCGAAATCGAAATCGGGGTCGCGGTCGAGGAGACCATGCAAGGGAAACACCGCCGATGAAAAACCTGTCGATTCAGGATCCAAGTGCTCCCGAACGCCCCGCGAAAAATATCATCAGAAGGCTCGAGGCCTTCAACAGGACGAGCGCCAGGGCCGCTTTCTGGAGCCCCCACAGCGGGATGAGAAGGGCCCCCACCACGAGGGTCCCCACGGCGGCGCCCGCCAGGTCGGCGGCCAGGCACCCGGCGGCGGGGCTCCTATCCTCCCCTATTATCGCGGTTGCCGCAGGAAATTGAAAGCCGCACAGGAAAGAAAACACGAAACCATAGGCTAGAAACCAGCCCGGACCCGCCGCGGGCTCTTGGAGGGCGGTCCACAGGTAAAAGGCGGACAGGGCGGCGATGATGAGGATGTCCGCGGACGCAAGCTCCGCGCGGCGGCCTTTTCCAAAGCGGCTGCCCAGGGCCGCGCCCGGCAGGAGACCCGCCAGAAAGGCCGTCACAAGAGCCCCGATTTTCAGGTAAACGTAACCGTGGAGCACCTGAAAGCCGAAGACAACCAGCATCTCGGCGCCCATTGTGGCGAACCCCGTGGTAAAAAGGATGTATTCCTCCCTCTTCATGAAGAAGAGGTAAAGGAGAACAAGCCCGCCAACGACCAGGACGAAGGGCACCGGAGAGCTCTCGTGCATCCTGAACCACTCGAGGAAGGCCAGGCCCATGATCACCGGCTGAAAATCCGTGTTCGCGGGCGACTCGTGGTCCAGGGCCCCCTGTATCATTTCGAACCGTTCCGTGGTCGCCTCGCCCCGGTAGTACCCGGCGATGTAGTCGCTCGTGACTGATTTTTTCTCGAGCCTCCGGGGAATATCCCGACTGAGGGGTCCGTCCCGGCACAGGAAATACGCCCGTCCCCCGGGAATCACCAGAATGTTCGCGAAATGGGGCCGTACGCTGTTGTAAACCGAGGAGAGTCTTGCCCGCATCTCGTCCGTGAGGTAATTGGGGTAGTAGTCCAGGGCGAAGCACAGGATGCCATCCACCCCAAGCCGATCCCGCGCGATGGAGAAGAATTCGCTTGTGAAAAAACGGTTCATCTGAAAGGTGTCGGGGTCGGAGAGATCCAGGATGATCGCATCGTAGGTCTTGGCGGTTTCCTGAATGTACCGCCTCCCGTCCATGTTGATGATGGAAACCCCTTCCATGCCCTCGAGAACGCCCATTTCAATAGCCGTCCGTGTCAAAAACGGATCGAGCTCCACATAGTCGACGCCCGAAGGACCGTACTTCCGGATCTCCTCCAGGGCACCGCCGATGCCGCCCGAGACCAGGAGCACTTCCCCCACTGAGTCGAGTTGGCAAAGCGGGTAGTGAATCCTCTCCTCCACGGCCGCCCTGTTCTCACTCGACTGGAGGGGCGTCCCCGACTCCCAGAAGGTGAACCCGTCCGCCCCCCTGGTGACCACGATGCGACCGTAGGGGGATTCCACGTACCGGACGATCCCCTGGAACTGCGGTTCGAGGCTGCGGGTTTCGAATTCCGGGACAAGCCCCGCGCCAAAAAAGACCGCCCCGGCACCCAGACCGAGTGCCGCGAGGGCGAAGCAGCGCCGGACCAGGAGGATAACCACCCCGGAGATGAGGAGCACGGACGAAGTGAGGACGATCGTGGGAAAGGGTGTGAGCCGGTAGACCAGCACAAAACCAAAGAGCGCTCCGCCCAGGATGTCCCCGATACTGTCTGTCACATAGAGCCCGCCGCTGCTCAACGGGCTCTTTTCTTTCCGGAGGACCTCCAGGGCGTGGGGCAGGATGTAGCCCGCCATGAGGCAGTAAGGGGCGACGGCCGCGGACACGTATGCGGTGATGCCGTAAAAGCCCGGCGACGTGCCGTGCAGAAACACCGCGCTCCTCAGCCACCTGACGGCCAGGATCTGAAGAAGCGGCCAGAGCGCGAGGATCAAGCAGAGCACGCCGTAGGCTGCAAGGCCCGGACGGCGGATGAAACGGGCCGCAAGGCTTCCCACACCGGTCAGCAGGAGCCAGCAGAATAGGACGAGGGAAATGGTGATCTCGTTGCCGTGAAACTGCGAAAGGAATTCCCTGATGGTGAGGAGCTGTGCGGGGACCGTGGACAGGCCTGTCCCGATGATGGAAAAGAGGATGAGTGTCCTAATGTGCGGCATCAGGAAGACGGTTGATCAATTATTCCTCTTCAAAGGCCTGGACCTGGTAGATGGAAATCTCGAGGGGCTCCTTTTCCCATGCATCCCCGGCAAGACCCGCCTTGAGGCACAGGTGTGTGAGAAATTCGCTTGCCCGCGGCAGCTGCTCCCACACCTGGGGCAAAAAGGTCGCCTGATTGTAACCCTTCTTGAGGATCACACCGTCCACGTGGGGCCTCAATTTGGAAAGGAGATCCTCCGCGCCGGCGTATGGGAGCGGCTGCGGGTCGGTCAGTATGGACACCTCGACCTTGACCTTTTCCCACTCCTTCTCCGTAACGGGCCGGAATCGCGGGTCTCTGAAGGCGGCATTGAGAGCGTTTTCCTTCACCCCGTCGAGGATGGATTCCCTGGCGATGATGTGACCGATGCACCCCCGAAGGCTTCCTCCCATGGTCAGGGTCACGAAGGTCCCCCTCTGCCGGGAAAACTTGGGTGAAAGCTCCAGGCCCTCCTCGGGCGGTTTCCCGGATCCCTTCAAACGCGCCTCGATGGTCTCCCTGGCGATGGAGATCAGCTGGTCGCCTTCATGTTCCGTGAGATCTTCTTTTGTCTCGGCCATGGCTGTCCTTCCGTTTCCAGGGATACCGGCCGGTGCCTCCTCTCCAGAACCGAGAACCGGCCCCGTTCCAGCGGCCTCCACGAGGACAAAGGCCGCCACTGCCAGGATCCTTCGAACAAACGCCTTGGATCTCATCATATTCCGAGTCTCCCTTGGATTCAACTCTTAATCCTTCCTCCAAGCGCTTTCGCCCCCTTCGGCTTTCATGAGGGCCATGAACACGATGCCCAGGAAGGCCATGAACACATTGATGCCAAAAGAGAGCGTGTAGGAGCCTGTCGTATCCCGCAGGATCCCTGTGACCCAGTGGGTTGCGATGGCCCCCAGCCCGTAGAACGGGGTCCACGCCCCAATGACCGACCCCATCACGCGCTTCGGGAAATAATCCCCTGCGCAGGCTCCGTACATGGGGAAGGTGGCGCCGTGGGCCATGGCCATGACACTTATTTCGACAAAGAGGAGCGTTGCGGATTGCCCGGTCAGCAGGATACCGGCCAGGCAGAGAGTGATCAGGCTGTTCGAAAGGATGATGGTTTTTTTCCTGCCCAAACGGTCTGAAAGGGGAAGCAGGGTCAGAACGCCCGCAATCTGGAAAAGCCCGTGAAAGGTCGCGAGAAGGCTTGCCGTCTCCAGGGGCAGCCCCAGCTGGTCCTCGGCATAATCCACCATGAAGGTGGTGATGCCATAGAGGCCGTAGGCGACGGCAAAATAGGAGACCCCCACGAGCCAGAAGCGGCTCGTTCGGAACACATCCCCAAGAGTCATGCGTTCATCCGGCGCCGCCTTCCCGGCAGGCCACACGCCGCCGCCCCCGGCGGGCGATTCCTTTTCCCCCCACGGCTGAACACCGGATTCCCGGGGGTCGTTTCTCAGCAACAACCCGTTGCCGACCGTCATGACCACAGCCGCGCCCCCCAGGATGTACCACGCGTAGCGCCAGTTCAAATTGTGGACGATCCATGGGAAGGCGATCCCCATGGAGGCAAATCCCAGTCCGTAGCCCGTGGAAAGGATGCCCAGGGCCATCCCCCTTCTGTTGGGCGCGAACCATCGCTGGACCACGGTGATGACCGGGGTCCACATGCCCGTGGCGCCGATGCCCACGATGGCATAAAAGAAACAGGCCGCGGCCAGGGATTGGATGGTCCCCATGAGGAGAACGCCGATCCCCAGCACAAGGCTGCAGACGGAGATCACCCGCCTCGCGCCGAACCGGTCGGTGAAAATCCCGGTGAACGGAGTGAGGAGGATGTAAGTGAATAGATAGGCGTTGTAGATGGTTCCGCCCGCCGTCCGGCTGAACCCGAGATTCGCAATCATTTCCGGGAGGACCACACCGTAACCGATGCGAACCGAATAGTTTATGAAGAGGTCCACAAAGCAGACCGCAACGATGATCCAGGCCCAGTGGAGATTCGCACCTTTTTTCAAGCGTGTTCCTCCGTCCGACGTTCATGTCTGCGGAGTGTTGTACCAAAAGGGGTGTTGATGGGGCAAGCGGGAAATACCGGCAGGGGACGGGGGAACGTCCCCTGCATCCTGGGGGATGGAGGCATTCTGAATTTGGTTTGTGGCGTAGAGCCTGCGGATTACCCGGCTTTTTTGAGCTCTGCTATCTCCTCGGCGCTCATGACCTTGTCGATGTCGAGGAGGATCTTGACGCCGCCTTCCATCTTGGCCATCCCGAGGATATAGGAAGTATCGAGCTTTACGCCGAAAGAAGGGGAGTCCTCGATATCGTCGCTCTTGATGTTCATGACCTCGGAGACCGAGTCCACCACGATGCCCGTCTGCACGGTCCCGGCGTCTCCGCTTATCTCCACAACGATAATGCACGTGCGGTCCGTGTACTCGATCTCTTCCATGCCGAAGCGCAGCCTGAGGTCCACAACCGGGATGACCTTGCCGCGAAGGTTGATCACGCCCTTGACAAATTCAGGTGTTTGGGGGACGGGCGTGATGGGCATCATCCCGATGATCTCTTTGATCTTGAGAATTCCGATGCCGTACTCTTCTTCCGCCAGGGTAAAAGTCAGATACTTTCCTTCCCGGTCGAGCCTGGCCTCCAGGAGTTGTTCGGAAACTTCCGCCAGATCTGCCATAACACTAACCTCCTTTGCTTTGGTCACCTGATTTAAAGTGTTCGCGTCTTTCAGCTCCCCATCGGTAATAAGAAGCGGTTTCTCCAATCCGGGTTTCTCCGAGCTCTAAAAATATGTGTTGAGGAGCATTCATATGTACCTGCATATCCTGCGCCAAAACCAGGCAGACAACCCAAAATTTTCTGGTATAATGTCCATATCAGCATTTAGCATGCTATTTACCAACCTCTTTCGGCATATTGGTGTGAGAACCACAAAAAAACCCACCGGAATCAGCCGCCCGATGGTTTTGAAATGTCAAAAAGTTGACCATGGATGATTTTCCAGGTAAGGATAAGCGGCAACGCCGGGCCCGTGAGTCCGGAAGCCCTCCGGTGACGGGCTTTCCCGAAAGCTAGGACCAAGAAAGGGGTATTCTGTTGGAAAGCATTAGAAAGAGACAAGAAAGGGTTCTCAAGATCTACAATGCCCTGGACCCACTGTACACCACCGACAAAACCGCCCTTGAGTATCGGGACGCCTTTCAACTCCTGATCGCCACGATCCTTTCGGCCCAGTGCACGGACAAGCAGGTGAACCAGGTCACCCCGGCCCTCTTCAAGAAATACAGGGGCCCGGAAGACTTCGTCCGTGCGAGGGACAGTGAACTGGAGGAGGCCATCAGGCCCACGGGTTTTTTCAGGAACAAGGCCAGGTCCATCAAGGGCTGCTGTCAGGGGCTTCTGGACCTTTACGGCGGTGAGGTCCCTTCCACCATGGATGAGATGCTCAAACTCAAGGGGGTGGGCAGAAAGACCGCCAACTGCGTGCTGGGAGCCGCCTTTAATGTCCCGGGGGTCGTGGTGGACACCCATGTCAAACGACTGGCGCTGAGACTGGGACTCACGGAAAAACAAGACCCGGACAAGATCGAGCGGGACCTCATGACGGTTCTCCCCGAAGACAAGTGGCGGCGGTTCTCGGACCTCCTCATCTATCACGGCAGGGAGGTGTGCAAGGCGAAAAAACCCGATCACGCCCGATGCGTGGTGAGGGAGTGGTGCCCCTCCCGGAACCTCTAGCGGACTATTTCACTCTCGTCCCCGGAATGGCCTCCACGTCCGGGGACAGGAGATGCACGCCCGTCTCATCGGAGGCGGCGAGCACCATGCCGTGGGACAGGACGCCCATGAGCTTGGCGGGCTTGAGGTTGGCGACGATGATTACCTGCCTTCCCACGAGATCCGGGGCGTTGTAGTGCTCCTTGATGCCCGCCACCACTGTCCTTTGCTCCCCGATGTCTATGGTGAGCTTGAGGAGTTTCTTGGACTTGGGTATCTCCTCCGCCTGGAGGACGGTTCCGACCCGCAGGTCCACGCCCTGGAATTCCTCGAAGGAAATCACCCCTGCCCCGGGGTCCTCCCTCCCGGCCGGGGCCGGCTCCTTTGCCGTACCGGTTTCTCCCGCCTTCCGCTCCTTGTCCCGATCGACCCGCGGGAAGAGGGCCACCGGTTTCATGAGCGGCCCGGACGAGGGGAGGGTTCCCCATTCCCTGAGAGACGAGAGCGTGCGTTGCGCCCCACTGTCTTTAACGGCCAGGAGGGCCTGCATCTTTTCCGCGGTCTCGGGCATGAAGGGCCACAAGAGCACGGAGAGGGTCTTGAGAGGCTCCACCAGATGCTCCATGACCACTGCCAGCCGATCGGTGTCCGATTTAGCCAGGACCCAGGGTTCCATGGAGTCGATGTACTTGTTCAGCTTCCCGATGACCTCCCAGACGGCCATGAGCGCCTTGTGGAAGGCCAGGGATTCCATGTGGTTCGAGTATGTGTCCACCAGCTGGAGCGTGCTCTTTCGAATATCCTCATCCTCCGGCCGGGGGGATGAGGCGGCGGGGATTTCCCCCTTGAAATACTTTCGGGTCATGGCGAGGGTCCGGCTGACGAGATTGCCGAGGTCGTTCGCCAGATCCGCGTTCAGGCGGTTCACCAGGGCCTCTTCGCTGAACTCGGAGTCCAGTCCGAAGACCATCTCGCGCAGAAGAAAATATCGAAAGGCGTCCAGACCGTAGACATCCACCATGTCCAGGGGGCGGACCACATTGCCGAGGCTCTTGGACATCTTGCCCGAGCTCACCTGCCACCAGCCGTGCACATTGAGGTGCTGAAAAGGCTCTATGCCCGCGGACTTGAGCATGCAGGGCCAGTAAATCCCGTGCGGTTTCAGGATGTCCTTGGCGATAAAGTGCTGGGCCACGGGCCAGAATTTTGAAAAGAGACGACCTTCGGGATAGCCCAGGGCCGACACGTAATTGATCAGGGCGTCGAACCAGACATAGGTCACGAAATTTTCATCGAAAGGGAGGGTGATCCCCCACGTGAGCCGTGATTTCGGGCGGGATATGCACAGGTCCTCCAGGGGCTCCCGCAGAAACGAGAGCACCTCGTTCCGGTAGCGTTCCGGGCGGATGAAATCGGGGTTCCTTCGAATGTGATCCACGAGCCAGTCCTGGTAGCGGCTCATCCTGAAAAAGTAGTTGCTTTCCTTGATCTCCACCGGGGGCTCCCGGTGGTCGGGGCACAACCCATCCTCCAGCTCCCTCTCCGTGTAAAAGCGCTCGCACCCGAAGCAGTAAAGCCCCGTGTACTCGCTGAAGTAAATGTCCCCCTTGTCGTTCACCGCGTCCAGGATGCGCGTCACGCAGTCCATGTGCCGGGGCTCTGTGGTTCGAATGAAGTCGTCGTTGGAAATGTTCAGTTTGGGCCAGAGCGCCCTGAAGAGCCCGCTGATCCGGTCCACGTATTCCTTGGGGGAGACGCCCCCCTTCTCGGCGGCCGCGACGATCTTGTCCCCGTGCTCGTCCGTTCCGGTGAGGAAGAAGGTCTCCCTCCCCGCGATCCGGTTGTACCTGCTCAAAACGTCCGCAACGATCGTGGTGTAGGCATGTCCGATATGAGGCTCCGCATTCACGTAGTAAATGGGGGTGGTCGCGTAAAAGGTCTCTGTCAATTTCAATCCCTTTCCTTGGGTTTCTTTTTTGGTTTCTTATACCTGGAAACGTCCTTCGTGGAGATCTCCATTTCCTCGCCGCTGTCCAGCAGCACGGTGACCACCCTCTTGAGGAGATTCTGGCGGATGACCTTGCCGTCCCCGTGGACCGTGGAGACCCTCTTCCCTATCTTGGGGACGTTTTTCCCGGCCTCCTCATAATACCCGTGCTCGTAGGTGAGGCAGCACATGAGCCTGCCGCACATGCCGGATATCTTGGAGGGATTGAGGGAGAGGTTCTGGTCTTTCGCCATCTTTATGGACACGGGCGAAAAGGTCTGGAGAAAGGATGCGCAGCAGAGCTGACGTCCGCAGCTGCCAAGGCCCCCGAACATCTTGGCCTCGTGGCGCACTCCGATCTGCCGCATCTCGATCCGGGTCCTGAAACGGCGGACCAGATCCTTGACCAGTTCCCGGAAGTCGACCCTCCCATCCGCGGTGAAATAGACGATGATCTTCCCTCCGTCGAAAAACCGCTCCACCGCGACAAGGCACATGGGTATCGCTCGTTCGTTTATCCGTTCCTGACAGTAGGCATAGACCTCTTCTTCCAGCACACTGTTTTTGTAGAATTTTTCCAGGTCGCCCTCGTTCGCCACCCTGAAGACTTTCCTGAGCTCACGCCCCGGCACCGCGCTTCGCATATTCCGGGATTCCGTGCAGACCACGCCCAGCATCATGCCGTTTTCGGTTTCCACGAGAACCTTGTCCCCCCTCTGGAGGACAAAGGCGCCTGCGTCGAAATCAAAGACCCTGCCGTGCTTTTTGAATTGAACTCCGATGACTTTGCCCAATGGATTTACCCTGCATCCAACAGTTTCTTGAGAGATAAAAGTGTTGTCTCCACGATCAGGTCCAGGTTTCTCGACCGCAGGAAATCCCTCTGTGCCCGATCCAGGACCAGGAGACCCATATCCAAACTTTCTATTTTATAGTGATCGGAGGCATTTTGCAATTTGTCTCCGTAGTCTCCGTGGACCAGGGGCCCCTCCCCACCGGTGGCCTTGACCACCATCATGTCCCTCAAAAGGGTTTTCCAGAGCCCCAGGACACCATGGATTTCGGATTTTCCGCCTGTACCGGAGGAACTCGCCCGCCTCTCCTTCTGGGCGAAGTCCACGGCCAGGGAGAGAATCTCCGGACCCGAGAGTCTTTTGAGCTCGAGGATCTGATCCAGGTACTTGTCCCTGTCGTCGAAAAAACCGCTCTCGAGCATTTCCACGGCCCTGCCTATGCTTCCCTCGGAGATCCTCGAGAGGACCTCGGCCGTCTCCCCGGACGCCCCCCTCTCCTCCCGGAGCCACTCGGCCAGCACACCTGGGGGAATCGGGCGAAAGGACACCCGCTGGCATCTGGAGAGGATGGTCGGGAGGAGATCCCGCGGCTCGGCCGCCGTCATGATCAGGACATTGCCCGGGGGCGGTTCCTCCAGGGTCTTCAAAAAGGCGTTCGCCGCTTCCACGGTCATGAGCTCGGCCCGCTCCACGATAACCACCCGGTACCGGGCCGCGACAGGCTTGAGCGAGAGCCTCCGATTCAACTCGCGGATCTGTTCGATCCGGATGGATCGCCCTTCGGGGGCCATGATTTCCAGATCCGGGAAATTCCCGCCCGCGAGCTGCCGGCAGTGGACGCACTTCCCGCAGCCCTCACCCCCCGGGTCCTGCTCGAGGCAGTTGAGGGCCCTGGCAAAGGCCCTGGCCGTGGTGACCTTGCCGACCCCCTCCACGCCGCAGAAGAGATAGGCGTGCGGCACCTTTTCCACGGCAGCCACCCTCTTCAGATAACCAACGGCCCTTTCCTGCCCCACGATGCGGCTGAACGGCCTCAGTTCCGATTCGGCAGCAGGTCCTTCACCCATCCCACGATTTCCTCTTCAATGTTCTTCTCGTCCCTGGACGCGTCGATCACAACGAATCTCTCGGGCTCTTCACGGGCCAGTGCGAGATATCCCTGACGGACGGTCTGGTGGAAGGCCTCTTGTTCCCTCTCGAAGCGGTCCTGGCCTTTGTCCGCCACGACCTGGTTCCTCCGCACCGCACGCGCCAGGCCCTCTTCGACAGGACAGTCCAGAAGGAAGGTCCGGTCCGGCCGGAGCCCACCGGTGGCCGCCATGTTGAGGCTGCGGATGAGCTCCATGTCCTGCCCGCGCGCCATGCCCTGGTAGACCACCGTCGCATCGAAAAACCTGTCGCAAATCACCCAGTCCCCCCGTTCCACGGCCGGGCCGATGACCTCCCGGACGTGCTGGGCCCGATCGGCCGCATAAAGGCACAGCTCCGCCGCCGGGGAGAGGCTCTCGTTCGCTCGGTCGAGGAGTATCCTTCGAATGATCGCCCCCACGGCCGTCCCCCCCGGCTCGAAGGTGCGGACAAAGGGCACCTTCCACGCAGCCAGGTTCTTCTCCAGGCGGTCCATCTGCGTGGTCTTGCCGCAGCCTTCTATGCCTTCAAAGGTGATGAACAAGGTTCTCTCCGTGGGATCAGCGGCAGGATTGAAAAAAGACACAAATTCTAATCGATTTGTCCCGGGAGATCAAGCGGCAATGACGGGCCGTTCACTGTCCTCCCTTGACCGAGGGGAAAAGGGAGCGGTCCGTGTGCGGGATGAACTTGGCTGCGCTGAAGAGATTCATGAATTCCTGATTCACGTTGAGCTCCACATAGGTGATGCGGTCGCGGATGTCCTCTATCCTCGGGAAGGCCCCCCCGTCCAGGAGAGCCAGGGTGGCGCCTTCGAGAGATGTGTTGCCCAGGGATTTGTACCTGTCCAGGGGCAGGTCCGGGATCATGCCGAGCGTGATGGCGCTGCCGGGATCGATGTAGCTCCCGAAGGTCCCCGCGACAAAAAAGGTGTGGAGGTCCGAGAGGGACAGGCCCACCATGGAGGTGATGGTGGTGAGGATCGTGTACATGGCGGCCTTGGAGCGCATGAGGGCGTCCACATCGGGCTGGCTCAGACGCAGCGGTTCACCCGTGCCCGACGCTTCCCCCGCAACCACCGTGAAAGCCTGGATCCCGTCGTCCTCCACAAGCCGCCCCCCGCATGCCGACGGCACGAACTTCCCCCGCATGTCGAGCATCCCTTCCCGGAAGAGGCAGCTCACCAGGTCGATCAGGCCCGAGCCGCAGATCCCCACGGGAGGTTCGTCGCCGATGGTGTGAATGACCAATGCAGCCCCGGGCGGGCACTCCACGTGATCGATCACGCCGGGGCCCGCCATCATGCCCATCCTGGCCACCCCGCCCTCGAGGGCCGGGCCCGCAGCGCCGGCGCAGGCCATGAGCCAGTCGCTGTTCCCCAGGACCACTTCCGCGTTTGTGCCCACATCCACCAGGATGGACACGTCCTGGAGCCGGTCCATGCCCGAGGCCAGGATCCCGGCGATGAGATCCCCCCCGAAGTAGCTGCCCACGTTGGGGAAAACAAAGACGGGCGCTTCCGGGTGGATCCCCAGGCCCACACGGGAGGCCCTCAGGACGTCGATTTTGTTCACCGCCGGGATGTAGGGCTCCCGGCATATCCAGAAGGGGTTGAGTCCCAGGAAAAGGTGGGTCATGGTGGTGTTGCCGGCCAGGACCGCCCCCACGATGCGGGAAACCGCAATGCCATGGGATTGGCCGAGTTCCCTTATTTCGGCGTTGAGCCTCTCGAGGAGGACGGTTCTCAGGGAATCAAGCCTCGAGTCCCCCGCGGCAAAGTGGATCCTCGTGAGGATGTCCTCCCCGAACCGGATCTGAGGATTGAAGAAGGTTTTCTCGGCGGAAACACCACCGTTCTCGAGGTTTACCAGGCGAAGCACCACCGTGGAGGTGCCGAGATCAACAGCCGCACCGTAAAAGGCCTCCCGCCCCGCGGGGAAGGCGTCCACGAGCCTCCACCCGGCGCCCTCTTTCACGACCACAGCGGAGACGCGGTACCCCTCCGACCTGAGGAGGGCCGGGAGCCGCATCAGGAGTGAGAAGTCCACCCGGATTTCAGGCACCTGCAGATTTTTTTTGACGCCCCTGACCAACCGGTCCACATCCGCTGTGTTGTCCCGGAGACTCGGCGGGTCCAGCGAGGGGCTGACCACCCTTATCCAGCCTCTTTTCCCGTTCATTCTCTTATGCACCTGCTCTTTTCAAGGCAATTGCGATGTGCCACGTCATACCCGATGCCGCGAAAAGGGTCAAGGCTTGCCTGCAGGAAACATTGCAGGAGGAGAACTTCTGGGTTATATAAGTCCCTTCGCTACGAAAGGCTCAGAACGATGTGGAAATTTTTTATCGGTATCGATATCGGTATCGAAATTGATATCGAAATCGCAATCGCAATCGATGCTAGAACAGGTCGGGGCGCAACAAACGCGTTACCACGAAAAGCACGAAGAACACGAAGAAAGACAACCCGACAGCATTAATTCAAGGTGCGTAACGGAGCTTCAGCAATGACAGCAGCACGGGGCAATATCCTGGACAGGATCGGGTGGACCCCCATGGTCCCCCTGAACCGCCTCAATCCGAACAAAAATGTCGAGATCCTGGCCAAGCTGGAGTTTTTCAACCCCGGGGGGTCGGTAAAGGACAGGGCGGCCCTGTGCATGATCGAAGAGGCCGAGAAGAGGGGCGAACTGACCGGTGACAAGATCATCCTGGAGGCCACCAGCGGGAACACCGGGATCGGGCTTTCCCTGGTCGCGGCGGTCAAGGGGTACCGCGTCCTCCTCGTCATGTCCGAGGCGGTGAGCGAGGAGCGAAAAAAAATTCTCCGCGCCATGGGTGCGGATCTGGAGTTCACCCCGGGGCACCTGTCCACGGACGGGGCCATAGAATACGTCTACAACCTCGCCCTGAACGAGCCGGACCGCTACTGGCTCGCCGATCAGTTCAACAACCCGGACAACTGGAGATCTCACTACCTGTACACGTCCATGGAGATCTGGAAGGACACGGGGGGTTCCCTGGATGCTGTGGTGGCCTCCATGGGCACCACCGGGACCCTCATGGGGCTGTCCAGGAGGTTCCGGGAACTGGATCCCGGCGTGCGGATCATCGGGGTGGAGCCCTTCATGGGCCACAAGATACAGGGCCTCAAGAACATGAAGGAGTCCTACCGGCCGGGCATATTCGAAAAAAACCGGGCGGACCGCATCCTCAACATCGACGACGAAGAGGCCTTTGAAACGGCCCGCGCGCTCGCCCGCAAGGAAGGTGTCTTCGCCGGGATGAGCGCCGGCGCGGCCGTCGCCGCGGCTCTCAGGGTCGCGGGGGAAATGGGTTCGGGACGGGTCGTTGTCATCATCCCTGACGGCGGGGACCGCTACCTCAGCACGACTCTTTTCGTGGACCGCAAGAAGACGGCCCTCAGCCTCTACAACACCCTCACCAGGAGCAAGGAGCCTTTTGTCCCCCTGGAAGAAAACAGGGTTTCCATGTACGCGTGCGGCCCCACACTCTGCGAGGACATCCGCATCGGCCACTGCCGGCGCTTCGTGTTCACCGATCTTGTCCACAGGTATCTCAAATTCCGTGGGTACGAGGTCCGCCTCATCATGAACGTCACGGACCTGGACGACAGGACCATTCAAGGGGCCCAGGCCCAGGGCATACCCTTGAGGGAGTTCACCGGCCGCTATTTCCGTTCCTTTATGGACGACCTGAAATCCCTCAACGTCCTCCCGGCCACGGAGTACCCCCGGGCGAGCGACCATGTCCAGGAGATGATCCGTCTGGCGGAAAGCCTCGTGGAGAAGGGCTTTGCGTATGAGAAATTCCGCTCCATCTATTTCGACATCTCCAGGTTCCAGGAATACGGGGCACTCTCCCGAATCGACCTGAACAAGATCAGGCTCGGTAAGACCGTGGACCTGGAGCAATACGAAAAGGCGAACCCCCGGGACTTCACCCTCCTCAAAAGGGCGACCCTTGCCGAACTGAAGCAGGGGATCTTCTACGAGACCAGGTGGGGCAAGGTGCGGCCGAGCTGGCACCTGGAGTGCCCGGCCATGGCCATCAAGTTCCTCGGCCCCAGCTACGACATCCACGCATCAGGTATCGAGCTGGTCTTCCCTCACCACGAGAACACCATCGCCATCAGCCAGGCGGCCACCGGCAAGCCTCCGGCCCGCACCTGGCTGCACAACGAGTCGGTCTTCAGCAGTGTGGAAGAGACAGCCCCGGAGGAGTCCGCCTCCAACGCGATCACCGCAAAGGAGATTTTTTCACGAGGCTTTACCGGAAGGGAGATCCGATACTGGCTCATCAGCCACCATTACCGAAAGCCCATATCCTTTTCCTGGAAAAAAATGCGGGCCGTCAAAAACACCCTTGCAAAGCTGGACACATTCTGCAAGAAGCTCCTGCGCGTTCGGGGCGGCCCTTCCTACCCGGAGATCGACCAGGTGATCTACGACCTTCGCCGGACCTGCATCGATGCCATGGACGACGACCTCAACGTCTCCCGGGTACTCGCTGCGCTCTTCCGGTTCATCAGGAAAATCAATCGAATGATGGACCGCACGGGCCTCGCCCCCCAGGACAGGGCGAAGGTCCTGAGCGCGCTCGAGGTTTCCGATTCGGTCCTGGGAATCCTGGACCTCCGGCCCGAGGAACCAGACGAGGCCGTCCAGGCCCTCATCGACCGGCGGGAGGCCGCCCGCCGGGCCAAGGACTGGGAAACAGCGGACAGGATCCGGGGGGAGCTCATGGGTCGGGGGGTCGAGGTGATCGACACCGCGGAAGGCCCGGTCTGGCGGAAGGTGGACTGAAAAATCTGAACTAAGTGTAAGGATTCCCGCGACGGATGATGATTTCGCCGTCCTTGACGACAAGGCGGCACGGATTGCCGCCCATGCCATAGGACAGCTCGGCGGGTTCGGCGATGTCCCAAATCGCGAAATCCGCGGCCTTTCCGGGTTCCAGACTCCCCGCCTTGTGCTCTATACCCAGCGCATGGGCCGCGTTGATGGTCATTCCCTTCAAGGCCTCCACCGGGGTCAGGCCGAAGAGCACGCAGGCCATGTTCATCATGAGAAGCGGTGAAGAGCATGGACTGGAACCCGGATTACAATCCGTCGAAACGGCCATCCGGATACCGGCGGCCCGCATGAGGTCCACGGGCGGTTTTTTTGTCTCCTGGAGGAAATAAAAGGCCCCGGGAAGAAGCACGGCCGTGACATGGTTTCGAGCCATGGCCTCAATGCCGTCACTTTCCAGGTATTCCAGGTGGTCCGCGCTCAGGGCGCCGAATTCCGCAGCCAGGGCGGCCCCTTTCAGATCGCTGAGCTGCTCGGCGTGCAGTTTGACCTTGAATCCCAACGACACGGCCGCTGAAAAGAGCCTCTCTGTCAAAGCCAGTGAAAAGCCGATCCTTTCGCAGAATGCATCCACCGCAACAGCCAGACGCCCTGATGCCACGGTCGGCAGCATCTCCTCGACAATCAGGTCGATATACCCGTCCGGATCATCACGGTACTCGGGCGGAAGGGCGTGGGCGCCCAGGAAGGTAGGCATGACGGTCACGGGAAAATCACGGCCGAGGCGGTTTATGACCCTGAGCATCTTCAGTTCGGATTCCGTGTCCAGCCCGTATCCGGATTTGATTTCGATGGTGGTGACGCCCTCCGCCTGCATGGCCCCGAGGCGTGGGACGGATTGCATGTAAAGCGCTTCCTCTTCAGCAGCACGGACCGCGTTCACCGTGCTCATGATGCCCCCGCCGTGCCGGGCGATATCCTCATAAGTGGCCCCGTTGAGCCGCCTTTCGAATTCACCGGTCCGGCTGCCGGCATACACCAGGTGGGTGTGGCAGTCGATCAGCCCCGGTGTGACCCAGGCGCCGCCGAGGCTGTAAACATTCCGGCTCCGCTCCCGGATCCCCTCGGGCAGGTTCGACTCCGGGCCTGCCCAGACGATCTTTTTGTCCTTGACGGCCAGGGCGCCGTCCTTGAGAAGCCCGTAACCGTCTTCCGACTCCACGAGTGAAGCCAGGTGACACTCGGTCCAGAGTGAATCCAGGTGTTCAGGGATTCGGTTCACATTCATGACAGATCTCATTCAATCCCCCCTGCCTCTTTCATCCAGAATCTCCAGGACCTCTCCCGCCTTCACTGCCGCTCTTTCGGCCATGGCGCCCGCCTCTTCAAGGACGCGGCTCTTGAATGCCTCGTCGCGGACATCCTTCATGTTGATCCGCACGTTCTGGTATGCCCCCCATATACCTGTCTCCAGCGCACGGGCGCCCACCTGAATGTCTGATTTGCAGGCTATGTTGGCGTACCGGGCCGCTTCAACCAGGGCCGGCCACACAGCGTCTCCCAATTCCATGGTTCTCAATGGAACCTCGATGGCTTTTTTCAACCCCGCCTGCATCCTCTCATGCCTGAGGGCCTTTTCCTCATCGGTGTTCCCCGGGAGCCGAAGGGCCTCCTGAAAATCGGCGAAGGCATCCGTGTCCCGGTCGATCATGGGAATCAAGGCACGGGAAGTTTCATGAAGCGGGGTAATGATTGCACGCATTTGTGCGTCAAGATCCTCGAATTTCCTGACCCCATAGGTCAGCTTGGCGGCCATGGCGCCCAGGCCCGCTCCCAGGGCCGCGAGGGCAGCGGATACGGATCCGCCGCCGGGAGCCGAGGTGCGGGAACCCACTTCCTGGATGAACCCCCGGACGGACATGGCGGCGAGGGGTTCGTCGGGCGGTTCCGCCACCCGGTATTCAATGATCTTTTCCATGGGATCGAACCGGGAAACGGAGTTCAGGCCCATACGCTCGACCGCGAGGCGGATTTTCTGGTCCTCGTCCAGGATAAAGAGGTTTTCTTTTCGGATGTAATAATCGGCCGCCGCCAGAACGGCCTCCAGAGGGACCACACCCACGATCTCGGAACCGGCCACGCCCACGTTCAGCGAGGCCGCTTCCCTCTTCACCTCTTCATAGAGGACATGAACGGGCGTCACCCTGTAATCCGTCAGGTTCACCGTGACCTGGGCCATGTTGTATTCGTTCACGAACCAGCCCATGCCCTTGACCTCCTTCAGACGGCCGGGTTCGTCCTCCCCGCGTCCCGCCTCCCGAAGATTCAGGGCGATGCGGTGGGCCTGGTTTGGCGTGCCCAGGATGTTGACATTGTATGCGATCAGGAACATGCGCGCGCCCGTGGCCGTGGCCCCCCAGGAGGGCACGAACACGTCCGGCCCGAAATCCGGTTTCCACTCCGGTTCCTTGAGCCGCTTTTCCAGGCCCTCATATTCGCCCCTGCGGACATCCGGAAGCTTTTTCCTGTAATCCCGCTTCGACGCCGCTTCATAGAGAAAAATCGGGACGCCCAGCTCTTCGGCGGCACGGCGCCCGAATTCCTCGGAGATCTTGACACACTCCTCCATGGTGACATTGGCAACGGGAATAAACGGGCACACGTCCATGGCGCCGAACCGGGGATGCTCCCCACGGTGCGTGCGCATGTCGATCCGCTCCCTGGCCACGCGGGCCGAAGCCAGCGCCCCTTCGATCACGGAGACAGGGTCCCCCACAAAAGTGAAAACCGTTCTGTTGGTGGAGGCGCCGGGGTCCACGTCCAGGAGCGTGCACCCTTCGGTGTCCTGAACAGCACGGGAAATGGCGTCAATGGTTTCCCCGTTTCTTCCTTCTGAAAAGTTGGGAACGCATTCAACAATTTTTTTCATGGATCCTTCCTAAGGCTGGTCAAACATGTTGATCATGGGAATTTTCACACCGTTTTCCCGCGCCACCTCAATGGCCCTGTCATAGCCTGCGTCGGCATGGCGGATGATGCCTGTGGCCGGGTCGTTTCGGAGGACCGTGGTCAGACGTTCTTCACTCTCGGCGGTCCCGTCCGCAACGGTCACCTGACCGGCGTGCATGGCATAACCGACTCCCACGCCGCCTCCGTCGTGAAAAGAACTCCAGGCGCTCCCCGAGGCCACGGAGGCCATCACGTTCAACAAAGCCCAGTCGGCGACAGCGTCGGTCCCGTCTCGCATGGCCTCGGTCTCGCGGTAGGGACTTGCAACGGAACCACAGTCCAGGTGATCCCGTCCGATCACAACGGGGGCCTTGACCCGTCCCGCTGCGACAAGGTCATTGAACAATTTTCCGGCCTTTTCCCGCTCGCCGTACCCCAGCCAGCAGATGCGGGCCGGCAGGCCCATGTGCACGACTTTACGCCCCGCCATTTCAATCCAGCGGACCATCCTCTTTTTTTCGGGGAAGAGCTCGATGAGCGCCTCGTCGATCACCTCGATGTCCCGGGCCTCCCCTGACAGGGCGGCCCAGCGGAACGGTCCCTCGCCCTCGCAGAAGAGAGGCCGGATGTAAGCCGGAACAAAACCCGGAAAATCCATGGCATTGTGCACACCGCGGCGCATGGCCTGACGGCGGATGTTGTTGCCGTAGTCGAACACAACAGCCCCTTTTTTCTGGAGGTCCAGCATGGCGCGGCAGTGGACGGCCATTGAATCCAGGGCCATGTCCTTGTATTTCACCGGATCGGTTCTGCGAAGATCCAAGGCCTTTTCGAAAGAGATGCCGTGAGGGATGTAGCCGTGAAGCTCATCGTGGGCCGATGTCTGATCCGTGACCACGTCCGGCAGGAAATCCTCCATGCCGTTTATGGCGGGCACCATGTCCGCACAGTTTCCCAAAACGCCCACGGAGAGTGGCTTTTTCTCGGATGCCGCCCTGAGGGCCAGGGACACGGCCTCTTCCAGGGTTTCAGCCTTGACATCCAGATAACGGGTTTCGAGTCGGCGTTCCAGGCGCCGTCCATCCACTTCGATACAGAGAGCCACCCCGTTGTTCATGGTGATGCTCAAGGGCTGGGCGCCTCCCATGCCGCCGAGCCCGCCCGTGAGAACGATTTTTCCGGAAAGGTCTCCGCCGAAATGCTTTTCCGCCAGGGCTGCGAATGTCTCATAGGTCCCCTGGAGGATCCCCTGGGTCCCTATATAGATCCAGGAACCGGCGGTCATCTGCCCGTACATCATGAGCCCTTTCCGCTCCAGCTCGTTGAAATGGTCCCAGTTGTCCCAGGCCCCCACAAGGTTGGAGTTGGCGATGAGCACGCGGGGACTGTAGGGGTGTGTCCTGATCACCCCCACCGGCTTGCCGGACTGGATCAGGAGGGTCTCGTCGTTTTCGAGGTCCAGAAGCGTCCGGACTATGGCATCGAAACATGGCCAGTTGCGGGCCGCGCGGCCACGTCCGCCATAGACCACCAGTTCATCCGGGTTTTCCCCGTTCCCCGGGTCGAGATTGTTGCAGAGCATACGGAGGGCGGCTTCCTGGTACCAGCCTTTGCAGTGGAGCTCCGTCCCGCGAGGGGCCTTGACCGGCCGAGGGGCGCCCAACCCGATTTGGAGCTCCTTCAAGAGTTTTTCCCTTGGATTTGTTTTCATTGGATTCCCCTTAAGACAATGCAGATCTCGATAAACGATTGACAATTGGTACATACCTGTATATACAAGTAAAAAATGGCTGTCAAGGCCTTTCCAGGTGACGCCTTTCCGGAGGAGAAGAGAGCGGCTTGTCTGAGAGAAAAAACCGGAAAAACGGGTTTGGCGATTTTTCCAAGGTGTTGATGAATCGGGGTCACAATCCGAACCTGGCCCTTTACCGGAAAGTCAAGCAGTACATTTCAGGGCGTATCGAAAAGGGCCGGTGGCGGCCGGGAGAACGCATCCCGTCCGAGAATCAGCTTGTGGAGACTCTGGGGGTTTCACGCATGACCGTGAACCGAGCCCTCAGGGAACTCTCCGAGGAGGGGGTACTGGTGCGGAGCCAGGGTGTGGGCACTTTCGTGGCCGAGCGGAAGCCACTGGCCGCCCTGGTGGAAGTCCGGAGTATCGCCGATGAAATAGCCATGGCGGGGGGGGAGCACAGCTGCACGATCCACACACTGGAAGAAACGGCCGCGACTCGCTCCGTGGCGCGCGCCCTGGGTCTGAGCGCCGGTGACAGGGTCTTTCATTCCCTGATCGTCCACCAGAATCACGGTCTTCCCGTTCAAATGGCCGAACGATGGATCAATCCGGCCGTGGCGCCGGATTTTCTGAAACAGGATTTTCAGCGGACCACACCCCACCAGTACCTCCAGGAGGTGGCACCGATCCAGGAGGCGCAACACTTCCTGGAGGCCGTCCTGCCCGATGAAGTGGCCCGGCTTCTGCTCCGAATCGGCCCCGACGAACCCTGCCTGCTTCTGCTCCGCCGTACGTGGGCCCTCGGGCAAGTGGCGACAGACAACCGGTTCGTCTATCCGGGGTCCAGGTATCGCATGGGTTGCCGCTTTGCGCCAAAGGGCGGTTGAACTGTCGGGCATCGACGCTGAGATCGCGAAACCGGGAACCCGCGCCGAGGGCGTGGGCCTGAGGATCGCTAAGCAGTGCGAAGAAAAGGGGCCATTTGTTGATGGAAACTACTCCAGGCCGTACTCCCGGATCTTGCTTAGGAGAATGGGGCGGCTGATCTCCAGAATCCTGGCCGCCTGGGAGCGGTTCCCCCTGGTGAGGTCCAGGGCCTTGCGGATGAGATCTTTCTCCAGCCGCTTGGTGGCCCGCTTGATAGAAAGGCACTCCTCTGGCACCCCCTTCAGGCGGTCGCCTCCTTCCTCTGTCAGATAGGGAGGCAGGTCCTCCGCACCGATGATCCGGTTGTCCGTGAGGAGCACGGCGCGCTCCACCACGTTTTCCAGCTCCCGCACATTCCCGGGCCAGTCGTGCCTGGCCAGCACGGTCATGGCTTCTGAGGAGATCCCCTGAACGTGCTTCTGGAGCTTGTGGTTGAATCTTTCGAGGAAGCGGTCCGAGAGCAGGGCGATGTCCCCCCGGCGCTCCCGAAGGGGGGGGAGATATATGTTCATGACGTTGATGCGGTAGAAGAGGTCCTCCCTGAAGCGGCCGGCCTCCACCTCCTCGATCAGGTCCCTGGCCGTCGCCGCGATGACCCTGACGTCTATCCTGGTGGGCTTGACAGCGCCCAGGGCGGTGATTTCCTCCTCCTGGAGGACCCGGAGCAGCTTCACCTGGAGGGAGAGCGGGAGGTCCCCGATCTCATCCAGGAAGATGGTCCCCCTGGTCGCCTGCTCGAAGAGGCCCGGCTTGTCCCTGACCGCATCGGTAAAGGCCCCCTTGCGGTATCCGAAAAGCTCGCTTTCCAGGAGGTTTTCGGGAATCCCTCCGCAGTTGATGGAGACCATGGGCCCCTTTGCCCGGCCCCCGCCCCCGTGAATGGCGCGGGCCACGAGCTCCTTTCCGGTTCCGCTCTCCCCTGTCAGGAGCACCGTCGTCTTGTGCTGGGCCACCGTCCGCACCAGTTCCAGAATGCGAAGCATGGCGTCGCTTCCGGTGACGATCTCGCCGAAGGAATACTGCTCCTCCAGGCGCTGGATCCGGTCCTGGAGCCTCAGGTTCTCCTCCTTGAGCCGTTCCCGCTCCTCGGCCTTCCTGAGTGTCAGGAGGATCTCGTCCGTCTTGAAGGGTTTCGAGACATAGTCGTAGGCGCCTTCCTTCATGGCGTCCACGGCCGACTGGATGTTGCCGTAGGCGCTCATCATGATAAAGGTCCGATCCGGGAATTTCTCACGCGCCTCTTTAAGGAAAGCCATTCCGTCCATGCGGGGCATCCGGATGTCGCAGAGGATGAAGTCGAAATGGGCCTTTTCCATCATCTCTATCCCCGCCCTGCCGTCCTCGGCGGTCTCCGCCTCGTAGCTTGCCTTGGCGAGGATCACCGAGAGCATGTGCCGCATGTTTTTTTCGTCGTCAATGACGAGCACCCTTTTAGGTCTCACTGTCCACCCTCCCCGGATTTTATCAGCGGCAGCCTCACGATGACGGTGGTCTCCCTTCCCGGACGGCTTTCAATGCAAAGGGAGCCTCCCATGTCCTCGATGATTCTGTGACTGACGGAAAGCCCCAGCCCGGTCCCCTTGCCCGGGTCCTTGGTGGTGTAAAAAGGATCGAAGACCTTTGGGAGGTTTTCCCGGGAAATCCCCCGGCCGTTGTCCGTGATGCGCACCTCTATCTCGCCGTCTCGCGATCCCGTCCATATCTGAATGGTTGCGTCCTGTTTCCGGTCGCGCCCCTGGTCGCCGGTCACGCCATCGACGGCGTTCATAAGAATGTTCAAAAAGACCTGGCGCAGGCGCCCCTCATCCGCGCACACGCAATCTTCCCGGCCTTCGCACTTCATGTGAATCTTCAAACCCTCCATGAGGGGCTGTACTTCCAGGACCTCCACCGTGTCCGCCAGGAGCGCGTGCACGGAAACCGTCCCGGGCCTCTCCTCGGACGACCGGGAAAAATCCAGGAGTGTCCTGATGATCCTGTTGATCCGCAGGATCTCGGATTCCACCCTCCCCAGAAAATCGGCGCGTTCCGCGTCGCTGATGTCCGGACGGGCGAGCATTTCCAGGTAACCGAGAATGATGCTGATGGGGTTGCCGATCTCATGGGCCACCCCGGCCGCGAGGCGGCCAACCGAGGCCAGCTTCTCGGAACGCAGGATGCTGTTCTGCGCCTCGCGGAGCTCTTCGTTCGCCCGCTCCAGGGAATCGATGTGGTCCTTGAGCTCCTGCTTGTTGCGGTCCAGCCGGTTGAGCATGTTTCCGAGGGACCGGGAAAGCATCCGGATTTCACTGCCGCTGTCCCTCTCCAGGGGGACCCGAAAATCGCCTTCCGTGTATTCCTCGGTCATCCTCAAGAGCCTGCGAATGGGGCGGACCACGTTGCGGGAAAGCAGCAGGGTGCCGGCCAGTGCGAGAACGGCGGTGTCCAGAATGATATAGATGAGGATCATTCTTTGAGATTTCCGGAGTTCCTTGTACATGGGCACGAGCGAGGTGTTCAAAACGATGACGGACCGTTTGTCACGCCCGGTGTTTGCAGCGGGAAAGCTGAGTCTGAGGACCTCGGGGCCGGGTCGGATGACCGCCCAGGCGCGGCCCGTGAACGCGGCCCCCTCGGCCCCGGTCCGCAGGGAATCCATGGCGCCGAGGACCGCCCTCCGCCGGTCGCCGTCCGTGATGCTACCCGCCTCCGCGAGGACTTTTCCGTCCCGGTCCACCATGAAGGCTGAAGAAAAGCCCGCGGCCTCGAGCAGGGGGCCGGCTTTTTCAGCCGGAATGGCGCCCGACTCCCCATGTAGACCCCGCAGGGACGCGGCAAGGAGTCTTCCGGCGTCCACTCTAGCCTTCAGGAGATCCCTCTCCGCGAACTTGATCATGACCACGTCGCACAACAGCATGGCGATCAGGATCAGGAAACTCAGCTGGGCGATTATTCCCGCCCTGAGTCCCAGGGATGGAAGCCTCACGGCTCGCACCTCCTAAAAAAACAGCCCGAAATAAACATCCCGAATCCGGGGGCCGAAGAAAAACACCAGGACAGCCGCCAGGGAGAGAAAGGGACCGAACGGGATCCTCACACGCAGACCCTTTCTGGACACCACAAGGGCGGTCCCGCCGATGAGGATCCCGGCCAGGGAGGCGATGAGGATGATGAAGGGCAGCTCTTTCCAGCCCATCCAGGCCCCTATCATGGCCAGAAGCTTCACGTCCCCCAGGCCCATGCCTTCCTTCCCCGACACGAGCCTGTAGCCCCAGGCCACCGCCAGAAGAGAGCCTCCCCCGAGGACCGCTCCCAGGGCCGCGTCCGTCCACGGGACCAGTCCCCACGGGGTGAAGGATACCGCGAGACCCACCAGGATGCCGGGAAGCGAGATAACGTCGGGGATGATCTGGTGTTGAAGGTCTATGAAACTCACCGTCAGGAGAGCGCTCACAAAGGCCAGGGTCAGGAAGTAGGTCCAGCCCGGCCCGTAACGCAGTGCAAGCGCCAAGCTCAGGAGTCCGGTCAGGATTTCCACGAGGGGGTAGCGCGGGCTTATGCCGTGGCCGCAATGACGGCACCGGCCCCTGAGCAGCAGGTAGCTGACCACCGGGATATTGTCGTAGAAATGGATAGGCGTCTCGCAGCTTGGGCAGGACGAGGCAGGCCTGACAATGGACATGCCCTGCGGGAGCCGGTGGATGCACACGGTCAGGAAACTCCCCAGGATCAACCCGAACATCAACGCGAAAAAAAGAATCAAGATCTCGGGTTCCATTTCAGCCTCCCGGTAACGCCTTCTGTTGACAGGGCACCCGGCCCCCGGATAGAATCCACTCCATGATACTCACCATCAATCAGGAAAACCCCCAGCAAAGGCTCATTCGGCGCGTTGTCGATGTGCTGGAAAACGGCGGTCTCATCGCATACCCAACGGACACCTTTTACGGGATCGGCTGCGATCTCATGAACAAGAAAGGCATCCAACAGATCTATCGGCTGAAAAACCGTCCCCTTAAAAAGCCGTTTTCCATCATCTGCGACAGTCTCAAGGAAATAAGCCGCTACGCCAAGGTCTCGAACTACGCCTACAAGACCATGAGGCGCCTCCTGCCGGGGCCCTACACCTTCATCCTGGACGGGACAAAGCTGGTCCCCAAGATCATGCTCACAAAACGCAACACGGTAGGTATCCGGGTGCCGGACAACAACATCTGCCTGGATATCGTCCGGACCCTGGGCCGGCCCATCATAAGCACGAGCGCCGGTATCGACGATCCTTACAAGATCGAAGAAACCCACGGGCATGTGCTGGATGTCGTGATCGACGGCGGTCCCATGCACCCGGAACCGTCGAGCGTCGTGGCCCTGACCGGGGATGTACCGGAGATCATCCGTGAGGGCAAGGGGGATGTGAGCCTTTTTCTATAGTTTTTCAGCGTTGAAAGGGTTTGGGGGATTCGGGGGACAAACCTCCCCAGCGATATTCCAGGTGTGTGCCGGCGGCCTCCCGAAAGACTTCCACCAGCCCTCTTGCAGCGCCCTCGACCAGGAGATCCAGAAGGCCGGGTTTCTCTTTTTCCGGGTAAACCAGGGTGACCTCTCCCGTGATCCCCAGGCTGTCTTTGGCCAGGTCCACTGTGTCTTCAAAATTTCCCAGCTCGTCCACCAGGCCCAATTCCTTTCCCTTCGCACCCGTAAAAATCCGCCCGTCCGCGATTTCCTTGACCTTGTCCACGGGCAGCGCGCGCCCTTCGGCAACGGCGTTCACAAACTGGTTCAGAATGTCCTGGATCAAATCCTGGAGGAGCAGGCGCTCGCGCGGGGTCATCTCCCTGTGGGGGGAACCGATATCCTTGAACTCCCCGGACTTGAGGACCTCGAACCCGACCCCTGCCTTTTGGAGAAGATCCTGCACCTGCAGGAACTCCATGATCACTCCGATGCTTCCAACCATGGTGCCGGGGTTCGCGACTATCTTGTCTGCCGCGGCCGCGATGTAATACCCACCCGAGGCGGCCACGTCCCCCATGGACACCAGGACGTTTTTGGAGGAAAGGGTCTTGCGGACCTCACGGTAAATTTCCTGGGCGGGCGCCACCCGCCCCCCCGGGGAGTTGATCCTGAGGATAATGGCCTTTACAGCCTTGTCCTTCCGAAACTTGACAATCTGGGAGACCACCTGGCGTGAGTCGTCGATAACGCCTGTGATGGGAACCACGCCTATTTTGGTCCCGAATGTCATGGCCTGTCCCGGGGCGCCCAGGATCCAGTTGATGATCACCACAGCCCCGCCGAGAAAGACGGTGGCGCAGAGGAGAATGACAAGGATCGTGAAAATGGAATTTCTGGGGAACGCCATTTCATTTATTCCAATAAAAAGGAAAACGCCCGGCGGGTGCGGTGACCGCACCGGGCGTTTACCCGGAGATCGCGATCGCGAATGCGAATCTTAACGGGTTTCCGCATCCGGTTCATCCTCTTCTTCCGCTGATGAATCGGCCTCTTCCGCGCTTTCTTTCTGACTCTGCATCTCCATCAGGAGTTCACCCAGGTTGGATGTGGCCTCCATCCGGCTGTTCACGTAGTTGTGATAGATTTCCTTGTCGTCGCTCTCTTCCAGCTTGCGTATGGAGAGGCCGATCTTCTTGTCGGTCTTGTTGACATTGATGACCTTGGCCTGAATGACGTCGTCCTCCTTGAACCGGCTCAGGGGGTTGCCGCCCTTTTCCTTGGACAGCTCCGAGACGTGCACCAGGCCCTCGATGCCTTCCTCCAGTTCCACGAAGACGCCGAAATCCGTGATGTTGGTCACCCTGCCCGTGATGCGGGTGCCGGGCCTGTACCTTTCCGGCACCTCGTCCCAGGGATCCACCGCGAGCTGCTTGATGCCGAGGGAGAACCTTTCATTTTGCTTGTCGATATTGAGGACCACGGCCTGGACCTCCTGCCCCTTCTTGTAAATCTCTGAAGGGTGCTTGATCCTCTTGGTCCAGGAAATGTCGGATATGTGCACAAGCCCGTCGATACCCTCGTCGATACCGATGAATATGCCGAAATCGGTAATATTCTTGATCTTGCCCGCGATCGTGGTCCCCACGGGGTATTTTTCACCGATCACGTCCCAGGGATTCGGTTCCGTCTGCTTGAGCCCCAGGGAGATCCTCTTGTTGTTCGTGTCTATATTCAGGACAACGGCCTCCACCTCGTCCCCGACCCTGACGATCTGAGAGGGGTGGCGGATCTTCCGGGTCCACGACATCTCGGAGATGTGGATGAGGCCCTCAATACCCTCTTCCACTTCCACAAAGGCCCCGTAATCGGCAAGGCTGACAACACGTCCGTGGACATGTGTGCCGCCGGGATACCGATCGCTCGCCTCGGTCCAGGGATCCGGTTTCAGCTGTTTGAGGCCCAGGGAAACCTTCTCTGTTTCAGGATCGAAGTTGAGCACCTTGACCGTGATGGGGTCCGCGATCTTGAACATCTCGGAAGGGTGCCCCACACGGCCCCAGGACATGTCCGTGATGTGAAGGAGTCCGTCGATGCCCCCGAGGTCAACGAACAGGCCGTAGTCCGTGATGTTCTTGACCGCGCCTTCGAGGACCGCGCCCTCGTGGAGTATCTTCAGGGTTTCCGTCTTCTGCTTAGCCCGCTCTTCCTCGAGGATGGCCCTCCTGGAAAGGACGATGTTGCCGCGCCGGCGGTTGTATTTCAGAATCTTGAACTCGTGGGTGGAGTTTATCAGGGAATCGAAATCCCTGACCGGCTTGAGGTCAATCTGGGATCCGGGTAGAAATGCCTGAAGGCCTATGTCCACGGACATGCCGCCCTTGATGCGGGAGATGATCTTGCCTTTGATGGTGCCGTCGCCCTTGTAGATATCGCGAATCTGGTCCCAGACCTTTATCTTGGCCGCCTTTTCCTTGGAGAGGGTGATCACCCCGTCTTCGTCCTCGCGCCTCTCCAGGAGGACGTCGACCTTGTCTCCGATTTCAGCGGTCAGGTTGCCATTGGGATCCAGAAATTCCTCGATGCGGATCTGCCCCTCCGACTTGTAGCCGATGTCCACCAGGACGAAGTCCTTGTCAATGTGGACGATTTCACCACTGACAAGATCCCCTTCCTGGGGGCTCTTCATGCTCTCCTCGTAGAGTTCCATGAAGCTCATCTCGTCCTGGCCCTTTTCGCTTTTAGCCGGGCTGTCATCGGATTCGCTCCTGGAGTCCTGTTCCCCCACGGCGTTTTCCTCAAAGGCCTCTTCCTGCTGCATGTCTTTGGTTTCAAGGATGTTTTCTTCAGTTTGGTTTACGTGATTATTCATAAAAAATTTCTACCCCCTAAGATTATTCCACCACAAACGCGTTGCGTCTAAGAGGACATTCACTAACAGATATTCCCACGGATTTCAACCAATAAATCCGAGATCTTCAGGGTTTCCGGCATCCACGAGTTCACCCCTCGGGATTTATTTCTCCCAGGATACGGGAAACAACCTGTTCCTCCGTCAGGTGCGTTGTGTCGATGACAACCGCGTCTTCCGCCGGTTTCAGGGGCGCGAGGGCCCTGGACCCATCCTGGCGGTCACGGTTTTCGAGGTCCTCCTCCACCCGGGCCATGACCACATTTTCACCCCGCTCGATGCGCTCCCTGTACCTCCGCCCCGCCCGGGTTTCCTTGGCGGCGGTCAGGAAAAACTTGTACGGCGCCCCGGGAAACACGACGGTGCCCATGTCCCGACCCTCGGCCACCACCCTTCCCTCTCTCCCCATCCGGCGCTGCAGCTCCGTCATGGCCTTCCTCACCTCGGGGACGGCCGATACACTCGAAGAGAGCATGTCCATTTCAGGGGTCCGTATCTTCAGACCCACGTCTTCTTCCCCCAGGAAAACCCGGTTCATGTCACCACCTGGGACGAACCGCAGGTCGAGCTCGCGGCAGAGTGCCCCAAGGGCCGCACCGTCGTCGATCCGTATCTCTTTCCACTTGGCCGCCAGCGCCACCGCCCTGTACATGGCCCCGGTGTCCAGATAGGAAAAACCCAAGGCATCGGCCACGCGGCGGCTCACGGTGCTCTTGCCAGAACCCGCCGGCCCGTCTATCGTCACGATGAGTGCTTCCTGCTCCATACCCGTTTTCACACCCCGGGGAAAAGTCCCTTTTGTGTTCCTCGTTTTTTTTGGCCGATTGGAAATTTTTTCTTGCGAAAGGCCCTTTCCCATGCATAAAAGAATTCTTTTGTTGGTTTTTATAATGACTTTGAACAAATTACAAGGCCTTTACGGCAGCTGAGATTTCCCAAACAAGGGAGACTCTCCGGCACATCCGGCTGATTAGGGCTTGACTCGAATCGGCCGGTTCATTAATAATTGATAATTAGTTTATTTGCCGGGGGTTGAGTGAGTTCCTCCATCTGGGAATTCGACAAACAGGTCCCGGCGGTCGATGGAGTCCGTCATTTAACGGTTCCTTAGGGTGCCGGGAATCTCAGCGGGGACGTTGGACCATGAACAAATCGCAGCTCATTGAGGCTCTGGCCAAAAAAGAAAAACTTGCCCTTAAGAAGGCCGAGGAGGTCGTCAATACGGTATTCGGGGATATGGAAACCGCCCTCATCAAAGGTGAACGGGTGGAAATCCGCGGTTTTGGCAGCTTCAAAATCAAGAACTACAAAGGATACCAGGGACGGAATCCCAAGACCGGCGAAGTCATTCACGTGGCAGACAAAAAGCTTCCGTTCTTCAAGGTAGGGAAAGAACTGAAGGAAAGAGTAGATATAGCCTGAAATTTCAAAACGGCCTTGGTCGTGCTAGACGGGGAGCTAGCGGTGCCCCACACCCGAAATCCGCTCCAGCGGGGTCGAAGGCCCCTTGACAAAGCTGCCTGAGGTGAAGTCCTGCCATTGATGAGGACGCAGGGTGGATCCCATGTGACCAGCTCTTATGAACCCCGTCAGGTCCGGAAGGAAGCAGCGGTAAGTAAGCAGGCAGGTGTCATGGGCCATTCTACCCTGGCATCCCGTCAGTGCAGGGTTTCCAGGGCAGGCCGGACAAGGGGTGCACGGCCAAGGCCCTCAACCACAAAGCTTCGATCGATCTTTTCCCTTTATAACCCCCCAGGGAAACGAAACATGAAAAGAGCCTCGTCGCCGGGCGCCCTCCTTTTCAGCGAGGCCGGGAAAGACGTCCTTCACATGGATCCGCCGCGCTTTGTCTTCGAACACCTTGCCGCGCATGAAGAACTGGCCCACGGGGTCTTCACCCGCGTGGGGGGCCTGAGCGCCCCCCCGTGCGACTCACTCAACGTGAGCATCCAAGCGCCGGACAGTGAAGAGGCGGTTCGGGCGAACCTCGGGATCATTCGCAGGGAGATGGGGGCGGAGGGGCTCGTTTCGGTGAGCCAGGTCCACGGGGATCGGGTGGTCATCCTCGGAGAGGATGATGTCTCCCTAATCGGCTCCATGCCCCCTCCGGAAGCGGACGGCATGCTCACGGACATCCCCTGCCTGGGTCTTCTGATCAAGCAGGCCGACTGCCAGGCCGTGATCCTCTACGACCCCACGAGGCGCGTCATCGGCAATGTCCACTGCGGCTGGCGCGGAAATGTCCTGAACATTCCGGGGCGGGCCGTCAAGGCCATGTCGGATCACTTCGGCTGCGACCCGGCCCGCATCCTGGCAGGAATCGGGCCCTCCCTGGGGCCCTGTTGCGGCGAGTTCGTCGGATACAAAGACATCTTTCCGGAGTCCTTTGAGCGCTTCAGGGTCGATGAAAACCATTTCGACCTGTGGGCGCTCACCACCACCCAGCTCGTGGAGGCCGGGCTCGGGAAAGAAAACATCAGGATTGCCGGCATCTGCACCAAATGCCGCACGGACCTGTTTTTCTCCTATCGCGGGGAAGGGGCGACGGGCAGGTTCGCCACGGTGGTCATGCTCAGGTAAAAAAGGGATCGATCATGAACGAGGCGCCTTTTATCAGACCTCAGGAGATCGCCTTCGACATCGACGGGGTGGTCGCGGACACTTTCAGGTATTTCGTGGACAGCGCACGTGTAAAATACGGCTGTGGTTTCGATTACGAAGACATCACGGAGTACGATTTCCGTAAGGTCATCGAGATCGAAGAGTCGGTGAGCACCGCCATTATCCAGCGCGCCCTGGACGATCCCATCGAGTGCGGCATCCAGCCCATACCCGGGGCGATCAGCGTTCTCACGCGCTTGGCCGCGAAGGCGCCCTTCCTCCTTTTTGTCACCGCCAGGCCCACAGAACCGGAGATAAGATCCTGGCTCCTGCACCATCTCCGCGATGTACCGGCGGAAAAGATCCGGCTGGCGGCCACAGGCACGGGTGCCGACAAGCGCGGGATACTCCTTGAGCGAGATGTCTCCTATTTCGTGGAAGACTGCCTGGAAACCGGCTTCATCCTGGAAAAAGACCCGGTGACCCCCATCATCTTCGAGCAGCCCTGGAACCGGAAGCCCCACCCTTTTCCCAAGGTGGCGACCTGGCGGCAGCTGGAGGCGTGGTTGGAATGGTGATGGCCGGTCGCTGCGCGCATGTTCCGCCCATTGTTCCGAGGGGTTATCTCACCTAACGTATTGACAATCCCGCCGGAAAAGATATGATTCACGAGGAGTCCTTGATGCAGCCGCACAGCCCCAGCTTCCGGCGACCGGATTTGGGGCGGGCGCATGTGAACCCCTTTTAAAAAAAAGGAGGGCCGGGATGCCCACATATGAATTCAAGTGTGAAAAGTGCAATAAGAAATTCAGCCATATCATGTCTGTGTCCGAATACGACAAAACTAAATTCCGCTGCCCCAAGTGCAAGAGCACCAAGGTGAAGCAGCAGATCTCTTCCTTTCAGACCGTGACGTCGAAAAAGAGCTGAGGCTGGATATGGAATGTCCCCATTGCCATGAAGTGCTGCCTTCGAAGTCCTGCCCGGGATGCGGCAGGGAGGTCCCTGAAGAAAGCGCCTTTTGTCTTTATTGCGGAGAGTCTTTCGAGGAGACGGCCGCTCCCGAGGCCGGTGAACAGGGCGACCTGGATCTGGACAGCCGCATCCTCTGCCCGGACGGCACCTGCACGGGAATTATCGAAAACGGGAGGTGCACGGAATGCGGCAGAACCCCGGAAGAAGCCAAAGGCTGACACATTGCCCATGACCGGGCAGGGAGTCAAGTAAAGCACATGTACGAGCTGAAAATCCTCACCCAGTTTGCCGCGGCCCATCAGCTGCGGGAATCCGGTGGGAAGTGCGAACAGATGCACGGGCACAACTGGAAAGTGGAAGTCTATGTCCGTGGTGACGAGCTTGGAAGCGACGGCCTGCTCATCGATTTCCACGATGTGAAGGCCGTCGCCGCGGAGGTGATCGAGGCACTCGATCACAGGTACCTGAACGAAGTGCCGCCCTTTGACCGGACCAACCCCTCCTCGGAAAACATCGCCCGCCACATCTTCGAATCCCTGAGCGCGAGGCTCGACACCGGGAGCGTGAAGGTCAGCCGGGTGAGCGCCTGGGAATCGGACACGGCCTGCGCCACCTATTATTCTCCCTGAAAGACGCCCTGCGTCCAAGGTCCCATGCGAATCGTCGCCATCATCCCAGCACGCTACGGCTCCACCAGGTTTCCGGGCAAACCCCTGGCCCTTATAGCCGGGAAACCCATGGTGGAGCATGTTTACGCAAGGGCCTCCGCCTGCGCCGAACTCCTGGGTGTTTACGTGGCCACCGATGACGAGCGCATCCTCGAGGTTGTCCGCGGCTTCGGCGGAGACGCTCTCATGACCCGCCCGGACCACACATCGGGCACGGACCGCATCGCGGAAGCCGCTCACAAGCTGGGCCTTCAGGATGACGACATCATCGTCAACGTCCAGGGGGACCAGCCGCTCTTTCCCACCTCCCTTCTCAGCGACCTGGTAGCGCCCTTTCACGAGGATCGGGATCTGTCCATGAGCACCCTCATGTACAGGATCCGTGACAAGGGGGAGATTGAAAACCCCAACCACGTCAAGGTTGTGACGGACCTCGAGGGCTTTGCCCTCTATTTCTCACGTCATCCGGTCCCGTACCACCGGGAAGCCTCGCCCGCGGCCGCTTATTTCAAGCACCTGGGATTCTATGCCTATCGCATGTCCTTTCTCACGGCCTTTTCAAGCCTGCCCGAGGGACGGCTGGAGGCGGCCGAGAAGCTCGAGCAGCTGCGGGCCCTGGAAAACGGTTTCAGGATACGTGTCGTCGAAACGGAATACGATTCCCCGGAGGTTGACACCCCGGCGGATGTCGCCCGGGTGGAAGAGCTCATATCCAGTTTCCTTCCATAAATGGTCCTTTTATACAATCTCCGCGGCGACCCGCGGGATGCCCTTGTGCGGCGTGCTTATAGTGCCCCTCCACGCCATCCCTTGATCCCCCGGTCTTGCGAAAAAACCCTCATTTGTGTTCGGGAAACTCAGGTGTTCTTGAGAAAGCACTCAAAAATTGATGCTTACGACGAAACCTTTTTTAAAAATGTTTTCTTCGTGTCCTTCGTGAATTCTTCGTGAGCTTCGTGGTAATGCTTTTGATCTTTCAGTTTTCCGCATCACCGCATAGGCCTGCAAGGCCCCCTGTTTTCGGGGTTTCACCAGCGGATAAATTCCTTGAAATCTCCGCGGCGTTTTCGTAGTTTCGGGAGCGGGGACGGCAGGGCAGGATCCCGTGCCGGGCCCCGGTTTCTGTACACATTCCACATTCGAGCCGAAAAGTGACCACCCGCGAGACAATCTGGAGGACCAAGCCGTGCCCGGACGGGGCCCGGAAACTCATGGAATGCACAGGCATCACCCCACTCCAGGCCCAGCTCCTTGTGCAGCGGGGAATCTCTTCGGAAGAGGAAGCCTCTTCCTTTTTGAACCCGCGTCTTTCACAACTTCGTGAACCCTTCCACATGAAGGACATGGAGGCCGCGGTGGACCGGATTGTCTGGGCGGCGGAGAGAGGGAAGACCGTCTGCATATACGGGGACTTCGATGCGGACGGCCTCACCGCGACCGCCCTTCTCTGTCGATTCCTGTCGGAGCTTGGGCTCGATGTCCTGTCCTACATCCCGAGCCGGCTCGAAGAGGGATACGGCCTCAACCATGAGGCAATGTCCACCATTGCCGAAAGCCGCGCAAAGGTCATCGTCACCGTGGATTGCGGCAGCACGGATCTCGAGGAAATAGACCACGCCCTCGGTCTGGGTCTCGAGGTTATCGTCACGGACCACCACAAGGTGCCGGACGATCTGCAGCCGCCGTGTCCCTTGATAAATCCCCACAGATCCGGATGCCCCTTCCCGTTCAAGGAGCTTGCCGGGGTCGGGGTGGCCTTTTGTCTTGCCGCCGCCGTCCGGGCCGGCCTCAGGCGGAAAGGGCGCTTCGGGGCCACGAGGGAGCCCGACCTCCGCAGGCTCCTGGACCTTGTGGCCATCGGCACCCTTGCAGACATGGTCCCCCTGGTGCAGGAAAACCGCATCCTGACCACCGCGGGCCTGGGCGTCCTGCAGGCCACCTCGTGGCCCGGGCTCACGGCGCTCCAGGGAGTCTCGGGAATATCACCCGCCCTGGTGTCTTACGAAGATGTGGCCTACAGGCTGGCTCCCCTCATAAACGCCGCGGGACGCATGGGCAGCGCCCTGGAAGGACTTGAAATCCTCACGACCTCCGACACGGCCGTGGCCCGGGATCTCTCCGAGCGCCTCCTCTCGTTGAACCGTGAACGCCAGGCCAGTGAAAACAGGATCCTCGAGCGAGTCAAGTCGGAACTCCCCTCGCCCGCGGACATGGACGGCCGCAGGACCCTTGTGATCTGGGGGGCCGGATGGCACCGGGGCGTCCTGGGAATAGTGGCCTCGCGGCTCGTGGAACAATACAACCGTCCGGTCCTGGTCTTGAGCACCCAGAACGGAATCGCCGCAGGATCGGGAAGGAGCATCCAGGGCTTTGATCTTCACAATGCCCTGCTGGGGCTCAGGCCGATCCTGAAGACCTTCGGGGGGCACCGTCACGCCGTTGGGCTGAGCCTGGATGCGAAGGACCTTGAAGCCCTATGCCGAGGGCTCGAGGAAGCGGGCAGGGAGCAACTGGATGATTCGGACCTTTCCCCCACGGTGGAAACCGACCTGGAGTTGCCTCCAAGCCGGATCACCTGCGACACGGTGGACGAGATCGAGAAGTTGGGGCCCTTCGGCACGGGCAATCCCCAGCCCGTGTTCCTCGGCAGAGGTCTCAAGGTACTGGAGGCCAGGGTGGTGGGGGGCCGTCACCTGAAGGTCCTTCTCTCCTGTGACGGCGCTGTTCACGAGAGCATCGGGTTCGGACTGGCGGACAGGAGCGTTCCCCTGCAAAAGGGGGACCGCATACAGGCCGCCTACACGCCCATGATGAACCGCTGGCAGGGGATTGAACGGCTGCAGCTCAAGCTGATCGCCCTGGATTACGACTCGTCGACTGCCTGAAGGCACTATTTAATCCCTTCGTCTTCTTCCCGAAAAAACTGCGATGCAAGGTCGATGTCTTCCGGCGAGAAAACGAAAAGGGCCTCACCCGTGCCCGGGAGGGCCGAACCGTACACGTAGTTGATGTTGATGCCCTCCTCGCCGAATTTCCTGGCCATCTCGGCGAGCATGCCCGGGCGATTGTCGATGACGATGGCGATCACCGGCATGATGTCGAATATGTAGCCCCTGGCCGAGAGGAGGTCGACCGCCCGATCGGTGTTGCTGACGAGGAAACGCAGCAGGGCGAACTGCGCGGAGTCCTTCTGCATGGAGCCATAGCTCGCCGCCGGCGCGATCCTCTTGAGGGATTTCCCCCGTGCCTTGAAAAGCTCTTTCACGTAATCCGAGGCGTCCTGGATAGTCAGCGCATCGATGTTGATCCCTTCGCTGGAAAAGAGACTGGCAAGCTTTCCCAACTCCCCTGGCGCGTTTTTCAGAAAAAGCTGAATCTCCGTCCTGACCATTTCGACCTCCCCCTTTGAGGGTCACTGGAACATCCGGCTCGAGGTGGAGTCCACCTGAAACCCTTCAGGCTGCGCGTTCTCCTTCATGGGGCCTTTCAGGTACTTCAAGAACTCGGAATCCGTTGAAAGGACCAGCGTGCTCTTTTCGTCCATGGTCTGCCGGTAGATGTCCAGGCTCTGGGAAAAGGAGTAGAACTCCGGATCCTGGCCGAACGCGTTGGCATAGATCGCGGCCGCCTCGGCATCGGCCTTTCCCATGATCTCCTGGGCGGTCTTGTAGGCCTCGGATTCTATCCTCTTGAGCTCCTTCTCCGCATCGCCCTCGATCCGGCGCGCCTCGCCCCGACCCTCGGACCGGAATTTCTCCGCGATCTGCTTCCGCTCGGCGATCATTCGCTCGTAAACGGTCCTGCGGACCTCTTCCACGTAGTTGACGCGCTTGATCTTGATGTCCACCACCTCGATGCCGAATTCCAGGAGCTTGGGCCGGGCCTGTTCCAGGATCTGTTTCGTGATCTGCTGACGGCCTGTCCGCACCTTTCCGGTCTGGACGTCCTGCAACGGGCCCGCGGACGGCGCCTTCGGGGCTATCTCCTCCACCTCCCCGATGCCCACCTCGAAGGTGTCCAGCTCCCTGTCCGATTTCCGTACAGTTTCTATGAGGGGGTAGGAGGTGATGAGGTTTCGCACCGCGGAGTCCACGATGTCGTCCAGCCGGGCGAGCGCCTCGTCCACGTTCCTGACCCTCTGGAAAAAAAGGAGCGGGTCCACTATTTTCCAGCGGCCGAAGGTCTCCACATAGATGAAGGTCTTGTCCAGGGTGGGCACCTGCCCGGAATCCCCGTCCCAGTCGAGCAGGTTCTTGGGAAACACATTGGTTGTCTGGATAAGGGGGACCTTAAAATAGAGCCCCGGCTCCTTTTTGGGTTCCCCCACCACCCTGCCGAATTGTGTGATCACCACCTGCTCGGTCTCGTCCACCACGTAGGCGGAGGTGAAAACGGCCAGCAGTGCCAGCGCCACAATGCCTAAGAGTACCTTGGATATCATTATTTCACCCCTCCCTGCTGCAGCGCGTTCGGCTGCCTTCCGAAATTGAGAAGGGGCAGGAGATTTTTCTGCTCCGAATCCACAAGGTATTTTTCCCCGAGGTTTGGATAAACGTCCCGCACCGCCTCCAGAAAGAGTCTTCTTCTCGTCACCTCCGGGGCCTTGGCGTATTCCTCATAAAGGGCAGTGAAACGCGAGGCATCCCCCTTTGCCTGATTCACACGCTTGAGCGCGTAGCCCTCCGCGGTCTTGACGGTCTTTTCGGCGTTACCTTCCGCCTGGGGGATGAGCTTGTTGTACTGTTCCCTCGCCTGATAGATCATGGTCTCTCGTTCCTGAATGGACTGGTTCACCTCGTTGAATGAGGGCTGTACAGGCTCGGGCACGTTTGTCTTCTTCATCTCGATGGTGGTCACCGTGATCCCGGCCTGGGCCTCGTCCAGTTCCTTCTGGAGGAGCTCCTCGGCCTGGGCCGCGATCTCCTCCCGCTTGCTGATGACCTCGTTGATGCTCCGGTCCCCCACAACCAGCCGCATGGTGGACTCGGACAGGTCCCTGAGGGTGCCCGTGACGTCCCGCACCTTGAAGAGGTAATTGTAAGGGTCGCTGATCCTGTACTGGACGATCCAGGGGACAACGGCCACATTGAGGTCCCCGGTGAGCATGAGGGATTCGTTCAGATAGGCCGTGTCGGAAGCGTACTGGGATTTGACGCCGGCCCTGACCGTTCTGAAGCCGAATTCCTCCTTGTAGATGAATCGCACCTTGACCTTCTTCACACTCTCGATCCCCAGCGGAAGCTTGAAATTGAGTCCGGGCTGCGTCGTGCGATGGTATTTTCCGAACCGCTGGACGACCCCCTCCTCGTCCACCGCCACGGTGTAGACCATGGTGAAGGCCAGATAGGCCAGGAAAACCACCAGGATGATTGCCGCACCACCTGGAAATTTCCCTTTTAATCCCTTGAACTTCTCCAACATCTCCCCCAGCTCGGGCTGCTGCTGCGGGCCCTGCGGGCGGTTTCTTTTCTGTTGTTGCTGTAATTTTTCCCAGTCCCAGGCCATTAAGTAAAACCCCTTGTTTGATTATTGGTTATATTCTGCTAGTCTATAGCCAAATCCCCAATGACCGTCAAGGAATAATCCCCCATGAAGCGTCTGAAAACCAGGAAAGAAGCGGCTGTGCATCCACTGGAGGGCCGGCCCGAAAAGTCGTCTTCCGGTCTCACCTCCCTGGGGGATATCCTTCGGAAAATCATGAACGACCCGTCCCTTCCTTTCAGTCCGGAAGACGCGCGGATATGGCACGTGTGGGATGCCGCCGTGGGGCAGGCCATCGCGCAAAACGCACGCCCCGCCTGGATCCGGCACGGCGTGCTCCGGGTCCGGGTCTCCGGCCCCATCTGGCTGCAGGAACTCGAGTATGCGCGCGAGGCCATCCGGGAGAAGCTCAACGCCGCCCTGGAACGCCCGGCGGTCCGCGAGATCGAATTCAGGCTGGGCGACCCCTCCCGCGACTGACACACGAAAAAAAGAAAAGCATTACCACGAATTTCACGAAGAAGACGCGAGGAGCGCGAAGAAAAAACAGTCTAAAAATCGGTATCGGTGTCGCTATCGACATGTCGCGAAATCGCAATCGCAATCAAAAAATCCTTCGACGAGGAGATCGCGGAAAAGGGCCATTTCTGTTCGGAAACCATTTTTAGGGGCTTGCCATGTGAACACGCGCATGCTAGGATTGCGCCGCATTCGCAAAGGAGACTCGTCATGCAACTCAAGCAAACACATTCGAACCAGGAGAAGGGCTTCAGCCGAAGATCCTTTTTAAAGCTTTCAGGGCTGCTGGGCATCGGGACCGCCTCGGCCTTTCTGCTCCCGCCGGCATCAGAGGCAGTCAAACTGGACAGAAAAAAATTCAAGGTCTCCTCCACCCGTCCGGCAATGGGGACGCTCGTGACCATGATCCTGGTCCATGAATCCAGGGACAGGGCCCAGGAGGCCATGGGCTGGGCCTTTGAAGAAATGGACAGGCTTTCCGCCATCTTCAACCGGTACGAGAGGGCAACCGCCATCGGTCACCTGAACAGCGAGGGGCGCCTGCCCGAGGCCCCGCCCGAGGTCCTCCGCGTGGTCTCCCGGGCGCTCACCCACTACGAGCTCACCGGAGGGGCCTTTGACATCACAGTCAAGCCCGTGGTGGACCTCTTCAAGGAACGTTTCCAGAATACAGAAACCCCGAAGGTGCTGGAAAAGGAACTTGACCAAATCCTCGAACTGGTGGATTCCCGGGGCATCGTCCTCGGTGACCGTGAAATCAGATTCAGCCGGCCCGGGATGGGGTTGACCCTCGACGGGATCGCCAAGGGCTACATCGTGGACCGCATCTCGGAATACCTGAAAAAGAAAGGCGTGGAAAATCACCTGGTAAACGCCGGGGGGGACATATGCACGTGCGGCTCCCGCGCCGATGGAAAGCCCTGGACCATCGCCATCGAAGACCCTGAAAAATGCGGTGAATATCCTGATGTTGTCCGCATGAGAAGCGGAGCGGTGGCCACTTCCGGGAACTACGAGATCTACTATGACCGCGACAAAATGGTCCACCACATCGTGAATCCCAGGTCGGGCAAATCCCCGAACCTCTTTTCCAGCGTCTCGGTGAGGGCGGGAAGCGCCATGGACGCCGATGCCCTGGCGACCGGAGTCTACGTGCTGGAAAGGGACAAGGGCCTCCAACTTGTGAACTCCCTGCCCGGCTGCGAGTCCCTCGTCATAGACGGGGCTGGGCGGCAGTGGACGTCCGGCGGCTGGAAGAAGGCTTCCATATAACCCGTTCGACCCGCTCCAGCAATGTGGAAAGCGTCCGGGGGGCGATCGCCGAAATGGCGACGCCTCCCATGTTTTTCTCCAGCGCCGCAACCTCTTCCGGACCTAGGAGGTCCGCCTTGTTCAGCACGAGGACTCTGCGGATCCCGTCAAGGCCTAAATCCCCGAGCACCTTTTCCACCGTCCGGGTCTGATCCTCCATCCTGGGGCTCGAAGCGTCCACCACGTGTAGCAAGAGGTCCGCGTCCTGGAGTTCCTCCAGTGTGGCGGCGAAAGCCTCCATAAGGCCGTCCGGGAGATCCCGGATAAAACCCACGGTATCCGTGATGATCGCCTCCCTTTCCCGGGGGAAACGAAGCCTTCGGCTGCTTGGATCCAGGGTGGCGAAGAGGCGGTCTTCCACGGCCACGCGGCTCTTTGTGAGGGCGTTCAGCAGGGTGGATTTCCCCGCGTTGGTGTATCCCACGATGGAAATCACCGGGAGCCCCTGAAAGTTCCTCAGCTTCCGTCTTTCCTCCCTCTGGTGCTTTATCTGTTTGAGCTCCCGGTTGAGGCGCGTGATGCGCTCCCGAACCCTCCTGCGGTTGACCTCCAGCTTGGTCTCGCCGGGGCCCCGGCCGCCGATACCGCCCGTGAGGCGGCTCATGGCCGTGTTCTTGGTTGCCAGCCGGGGGAGAAGATATTTCAACTGGGCAAGCTCCACCTGGATCTTGCCCTCCCGTGTCACGGCCCGGCGGGCGAAAATGTCCAGGATCAACTGGCTCCTGTCTATAATCCGGAGCTCGGTGGCATCCGTGAGGTTCTTCACCTGGGCCGGTGTGAGTTCGTTGTCGAAGATCAGGAGGTTGGCCCCTGTCTGGAGGCACCTGAGCACGAGTTCGCTCAACTTTCCCCTTCCCAGGAGAAAACGCGGGTTGAGCTTTTTCACCTGCTGAACGACCGTATCCGCGACCTCCACCTCGCTGGATCGCGCCAGATCCTTCAATTCCTCCAGGGATTCCCGGGCGTCCCGGGGCGTCCCCTGGGTGACACCGACCAGGACCGCCCGTTCCGCGGACTCCATCCTGCGCCCGGTGCCCGAGGCCCTTGCAAGCTCGTCCTCCAGGGAATGGATGAGGGACAGAAAGCGAATATCCACGCGGCCCATGTCGGGGTATTTCGTGATCCGCCAACCCTCTCCCGACGGGTTGTCCGGGAGTATGTGCGCCACGGTGACGGGCCCTGGAATGCCGTCTTCGCCCACATGGAAGGCGGCCACCAGGTCCAGGGCCAGGAGCACCAGGTCCGTGAGGTCCTCCCTGGAGAGGTCTTCACCGTTCAAGTGGGTGTGGATGTACCTGAGCCCCTTGAGACGCCCCGGTCCAAGCCTCAAGCGGCCCAGGTCGGGAATCTGGATCTGGGCCCTGTCCCCCACGACCACAAAGGCCACCTGCCCCTTGCGCGTTACGAGGAGTGCAATTTGTCTTTGAATCTCGGAGGAGAGGGAAGCCATCTGGCGGGTGAGTTCCGGGGTGATGACATCCTGAGCGGGAATTTTGCGCCTGTAGAGGCGCTGGAGCCTCTTGAGCTGCGCTGCCTTGAGCCCGGAGATATTTCCGTGAATTCTTTCTATAGTCTCGTTTCTCCTTTTTGGATGATCAAGCTTCTTCTAATAAAATAAGTCGTTAGGGGTAATGGTCAATGAGATTCTGCCTCCCTCGCCTGGATGACGGCGTGAGGATTTTTCTTCTGGGCCATCGTGTCAATGCTTTTCAGGGGATCAGTAATCGTCCCCTGCATAGCTGTGGAAGCGGGTGTGTTCCTTCTCGAAGGTGAGCTTGAAATACCCGGTTGGGCCGTTTCTCTGTTTGGCGACGATGATTTCCGCGAGGTTGCGGTTCTCGTCGGTCGTCGGGTTGTACATCTCGTCGCGATAGATGAAGGCGATGACGTCGGCATCCTGCTCGATGGCGCCGCTTTCCCGCAGGTCCGAAAGCTGCGGTCTCTTGTTGGGGCGGTCCTCAACCTTCCTGTTCAGCTGCGAAAGGGCGACCACGGGTACGTCCAGATCCTTGGCCAGGGCCTTGAGGTACCTGGAAATCTCCGAAATCTCCAACTGGCGAGACTCCGCGCTCCGCCTGCCCTGAACCAGCTGAAGGTAGTCCACCATCACCAGGCCGAGGTCCACTTTTTTTGTCAGGCGCCGGCAGCGCGCCTTCATGTCCAGAACGCTTATTCCCGACGTGTCGTCGATGAATAGATGTAATTCCGAAAGTTGATTTGCGGCCTCCGTGAGCCGCTGCCAGTCTCGATCCGAGAGGTGGCCCGTACGGAGCTTTGTCGCGTTGATGCCGGCGGTCATGCCCAGAAGCCTCAGCCCCAGATGGAGTTTGGACATTTCGAGGCTGAAGACCGCCACCCCTTTCCCGGACTCCACCGCGGCGTTGTAGCCTATGTTCAAGGCAAATGCGGTCTTCCCCATGCTGGGGCGGCCCGCTATGATGATGAGGTCCGCCGGCTGAAGCCCCGCGGTGAGCTTGTCGAAATCAGGAAAGGCGGTTGGAAGGCCGGTTATAAAACCGTCGGACTCGGAGACGCTCTCGAGCTTCTTGAAACTGTCCTTTATGACGGACTCCATGGCAAAGAGGCCTTCGCCCGCCTTGTCTTCCGCAATCTCGAAGACTGCCTGTTCGGCCATGTCCAGGAGGTCCTCCGAGCTTTCCCAGTTCTGGAAGCAAGATTCGGAAATGCGTGAACACTGGCTTATGAGCTTCCTGCGGATGGAGAGGTCACGGACGATTTGGGCATAGTAGAGGACCCCGGCCGAGGTTGAAACCGCCTCCGCGAGTGAGGCCATGTATTCGGTCCCGCCAGCCTTTTCCAGAAGATCACGGTTCTGGAGGTGCTGGCTGAGGGTGATCAGGTCCACCGGTTCGCTGTTGTTGTAAAGCGCGACCATTCCGTTGAAAAGGTGACCATGGGCCTCGCGGTAGAAATCCTCCTCTCTCAGGACGTCCATGATCTGATTCATGGCGTCGTTGTTGATGAGGATCCCTCCGAGAATAGCCTGCTCCGCCTCGAGGTTGTGAGGAGGTATTCTGAGCGGGCTTGTGGGAGGCGCTTTTTCTTCTGCTCGAGCCATATGCTGTTACCGGAGGAGAAAAGGGTTCGGATTGTGCCTGCTCCACTTGCCGGCCCCAGAGCCCCTGTCGGGGGAAAAAAACGGTGAGAACGCAAGGGCGCGACCCGGAGCACGGGTCGCGCGCGGCATGGAAATCAGGACTCCTCCGCGGACACCACCACTTTGATTTCGGCGATCACATCCTGATGGATCTTCACGGGCACGTCAAATTCACCGAGGGTCTTTATAGGCCTGTCCAGGAGGATCTTTCTCCTGTCCACGGGCAGGCCCTTCTTTTCCATCTCCTCCGCAATATCCATGCTTGTCACGGAGCCGTACAATTTGCCCTCTTCGCCGGCCTTCTGGGTGATGTTGATGGGTGTGGCTGTCAGCCTGTCCCGAAGAGCCTCCGCGTCTCCGTGAGCCCTGATCTTTCGCTCTTCGATCTTCTTCCGCTGCATCTCGATCATTTTGATGTTGCTTTCAGTGGCAAGAAGGCCCAGTCCCTTGGGGATAAGAAAATTCCGGGCGAAGCCCTTGGAAACATCCACCACATCCCCCTCGTAACCGAGGTCGTCCACATCATTTCGAAGGATAACTTTCATAGGTGACTCTCCTTATATCCGGATATCCAAACCCGTCCAGCGTTTGGTTCATTCAACGGAATCCTTTGCAGGTCCGAATATTCGCCTGATGTCGAACCACTGATCAAAAAGACCTGCGATAACCAGCCCCAAAACAAGATAGTGCTGTATAAGAATCAACAAATAGACAAAAGCCTTCAAGAACCGGGAAAGGCTGTATTTGTTCATGTAAAACTGCAGAATCGAAAGCCCCTGGAAAAAATATACAACGGCAAGGATCGCCATGGCATTCGACGCCGCAAACTTTACATGCCCCCACGGCAGGAAGAAGGCGAAACCCGCGCCGATGAACAGCCACACGAGCTTTTCCGGGGCCTGCCAGCGATCCATGGATTCGAAACGTGGGGTCTTCAAGCGGCCGGCCCGCAGCAGTGGAAGACTCACAAGGACATTGATCCACGTCACGGCGATCGATCCGAAAATCAAAATCGAGGGGTAAAAAATTCGAACGATCCGGACCAGTTTCTCTTCCAGTGCCTGTAGCTGCTCGATGACCTGTGTACCGGACCCGGACTCCTCGTAGGCTCGGATATAGGCATCGAAATTGCCCTTGAAAAAGCCCGCAACCAGTTCGCCGGGCGCCCCTCCGGGGGCAAAAATCAACAGCAGAAAAAATCCCACCGCTGTTATGGACGCGGTCCCAAGCAGAATGATGCGCCCTATGCCCGCCTCCCTCCTGTAGAGTTCCGCAAGCACCAAACCCAACACGGCCATCTCGATGAGGGAGATCACCAAGAAGCCGAGCCCGATAAACTTCATCACCAGGAAAACAGCAAAAAAGGCCAGGGCCGCCGTTTTGGCTCCTTCCACGCGACCAAGCTTTACGGAATAGTAGAGAAACGGCAGAGGAATCAGCATTCCCGTGAATATCCCGAACATGGGGATGAGATGGGCTGCCAGGAGCAGGAACAAGGCTCCTCCCGTACACCCTGCTATGTCGGAAAGCTTCATGGATTCAGCGCAGGCCCGGAGGGCCACAGGCCCCACCCGGCCCCCCCAAGGCGCACCTGACGGCGGCTACCTCAAAGTTGATGTCGTGAACGGCAAAAGGGCGATATTGCGTGCGCGCTTGATCTCCACTGTGAGCATCCTCTGGTGCTTGGCACAGTTACCCGAGATGCGTCTTGGGATGATTTTTCCCCGTTCGGTCGTGAAGTGCCGCATCGTCTTGGTGTCCTTGTAATCAATCACCAGGCTGCTGTCCGCGCAGAACCGGCACACTTTTCGGCGATGAAATGACGGCTTACGGCCCCTGAAAGGCTTCCTACTCATTATCCTCCCCCTCTGTCGAAACGATTTCCCTTTCCGCGCCCCCGCCTTCTCCGGAGGAATCTCCCTCTGTTGGGGGAGCGGTCTTTTCCTGGGCCTCTCTTTCCTTCTGAAGAAGGGTTTCGGGGTCCACATTGTCCTGCAGCTTGACCGTCATGAATTTCAGGCACCGGTCATCCAGCCTGAGGTTGCGCTCGAGCTCGGTGCTCACCCCCGGATCCCCGCAGTAGTTTACCAGGAAATAGGATCCCTTGTCGTGCTTTTTCACAGGGTAGGCCAGCTTCTGCTTGCCCCATTCTTGAACCTTGACAATGACGCCCTTTTGCTTTTCAATCAGCTCACGGGACTTGGAGAGCATCGCCTGGTAGTCTTCGTCGGCAAGATCGGGATTGATAATGCATATGGTTTCGTAATTTCTCATGAACTGTCTCCTTTCGGACAGTTTCCTTGTGGAAACGTTATGGCCCCCCTCCTGAAAGGCCTGAAGGCCCCACAGAGAGGAACAAGGAGAAAATGAATAAAACAAGTTAGATATCAGGAGCAAATAATCTTGTCAAGGATTTTAGAAAAGGAACTCGAAGCCGCCCTGGAGGCCGCCCGGCTGGGCGGACAAATCCTTAAGGACAAGGCCGGAAATGTCGGCCAGATACAAAAAAAGGGGGAAATCGACCTTGTCACGGATGCGGACATCCTCTCGGAAAAGGCCCTTATCGAAGTCCTCGGCCGGGACTTCCCTGAAGACGAGATCCTCACGGAAGAGTCCCAGGGGCGTGCCGGGAACTCAGGGCGTGTCTGGATCCTGGATCCCCTGGACGGCACGACCAATTTCGCCCACGGGTTCCCCGTGTACGCCGTTTCCATCGGCCTGTGGGCCGATGGTCGGATGATGCTGGGAGTGGTCCTGAACCCGGTCGCCGACGAAGAGTTCACCGCGGTCCGGGGACAGGGGGCCTTTTTGAACGGCCGGCCCATGCGCGTTTCCCGAACGGAATCCCTGAAAGACGCCCTCCTGGCCACCGGCTTTCCCTACGACATTCAGCAGAACCCGGGCCGGATCCTCCGGAATTTCGAAAAACTGATCCTTCGATCCAGGGGGGTGCGAAGGCCGGGGTCGGCTGCGGTGGACCTGTGCTACGTAGCCGCGGGCCGTTTCGACGGGTTCTGGGAGGAGAGGCTCCACCCCTGGGACACCGCCGCCGGGGCCCTCCTGGTTGAGGAGGCGGGGGGTGCCGTCACCTCTTTCGAAGGTCGCCCCTACAACCCCTGGGACAAGTCCATCGCGGCCGGTAACCCTCTCATTCACAGAGAAGTCCTCGAGGTCCTGCAATCATAGGGGGCTGGATTTTTTTAACTCCACGGTTCCTCAAGGGTGAATGACATCGGGAAAGATGTTTCGCGCCAGAATGGAGGGTGAGGCAACATGAGATACTGGTCCTGCTTTCGAATGTGCCTGCTTGCCGGGCTGATACTGTTCATCCCGACCGGCTGCGTGACCGGGCCGTCCCTTCAAGTGCCCGAAAACCTCCCGCCGATTGTTCGAAGCATCCACCATTTCAAACTGAACGCCGGCACCGCGGGCCTGAGAGACACAGGTGTTTATCTCGACGATGGAGACCTCTTTTCCATCTTAGCCTGCGGGAACATGGATTACTGCCCTAGGGGGAACTGCGGGTATCACCATGTGACGCCGCTCCTGGGATGGCCTCTCATAGCCCGGGTGGGGGAAAAGACGAGCCGCTATTTTCACCCCTACGTGGGCCGCGGCATTGGAGGGGTTATGAGGAGCCGCTCGGCGGGCAATCTCTACGTGGGGTACAAGTCGGGCGACCTGGATTCCGACGGCAGCCCCGTAAACCGCTCCTTTTACTCGGATGACACCGGCGCGTTCCGGTTGGAAATCATTCTTTGGGATGATGAAGATTACGAGCAGATTGCCGACTTTTACGCGACCCTCGACACAAAGAACCCGGAAAACAAGGTCGTCGCGAACGCCCGCAAGCTCGCCGAAATGATGAGAGAAATGCAGCGTGCCTCGGCAAGGGCCACCAAGGCTGTCGAGGAGACTAAAAATGAGATAAATGCACTGAAGAAAGAATCGGCGCCCCTGTTCAGCGGCATCCAAGCGGAGGTGACAGCACCCGCGGAACCCCACATGGCCGACAAGGCCAAGGCCGAGAAGATCGCCCAACTGGAGAAAAGGCTGGAGGGACTTCTTGCCGAACTTGAACGGCTGGATGAGATGAAAAAGCAATTCGAGGACGAGAAGAAGAAGTCGGCGGAACTCGCCCGTCAGCTCGAAGAGCAGGAGAGGAAAGAGCAGGAGCTCATGGTGAGGCTCAAGGAGGGGGCCAAGGCCCCGCCTGTTATCGTCATTGCCAGCCCCGAAGATGGAAGCACCGTAGAGGTCAATTTTATCCAGGTGAACGGCGTGGCGGAGGATGATCAAGGTATCCGGCGCATTGAAATCTATATCAACGGAAAGTCCCACCGGGGAGAGGACAAACGTGGGATCACCATCCGTGGAGACGACAAAAACAGCCGGTTGGATTTCCAGGAGCGAATCCCCCTGCGGGAAGGAGAAAACACGATTAAGGTCGTGGCCACGGACGCTGACGGTCTTTTTGCCGAGAAGTTGTTTAGGGTCCAGTGCGTGGAGCGAAGGAAAAACATCTGGGCAGTTGTCGTGGGGATCGACAAATACCCTAACACCCGGCAGCTGCGGTACGCGGTCAGCGATGCACGGGCCTTTTTCGACCACCTGGTGAATTTCAACCGGATTCCCCCGGAAAACGTGCTCCTTCTCCTCAACGAGGATGCCACCTTGACAAAGCTTCGAAGCGCCCTGGGGACGCACCTCAAAAAATCCGCCGGACCTGAGGACATGGTCATCATCTTCTTTGCCGGGCACGGTGCAACGGAAAAGGACAGCATGAGCCCGGACGGTGACGGCCTTGAAAAATACCTCCTGCCATGCGATGCAGACCCCCGGGATTTGTATGCAACCGCGCTCCCCATGGGGGAGATCACCCGGATATTCAACAGGATCCAGGCGGAAAGGCTGGTCTTTATAGCGGATGCCTGTTACAGCGGCGCGAGCGGAGGCCGGTCCATAGGCGCCGGCTCCCTGAGGGCGAATATCTCGGATGCCTTTCTCGACCGGATCGCCGCGGGGAAGGGACGTGTGATCCTTTCGGCAAGCGGCGCCAACGAGGTGAGTGAGGAAAATCACCAACTGAGGCACGGAATCTTTACCTACTATCTCCTCCAGGGTCTGAGAGGAGATGCGGATGTCGATCAGGACGGCGTGATCACGGTTGACGAGGCCTTCGCCTACGTCTCCCTGGAGGTGCCCCGGGCGACCGGGCAGGAGCAGCACCCCGTAAAAAAAGGCACCGTGGAGGGAAGGCTCATCCTAAGCGTCCTCGCTGAGTAGCACCGAACCCGATGCCGGCTGCTCCCGGCACTCCAGGGCCTCCCTGCGGAGCTCCTCCTCCCGTCCGAGGTACCTCGGCGAGAAGTGGAACAGCGTGAAATCCCGCACGCCCGCCCTGCGGGCGACAGCCCCCGCCTGGGCCGCTGTCAGGTGATGCTTTTCCGCGGCCAGATCCCTGTCCTCCCACAGGAAGGCTCCCTCGATGAAGAGGTGGTCCGCCCCATCGGCGAGGGCGTGGATCTTCTCCAGGTTTTCTCGATGTGCCGTCACATCGGTGATGTAGGCGATCTTTTTCCCCGGAGTGACGGCGGCGATCCTCTCCTTGAGCTCCCCCAGGGGAAAGATGCGCTCCCGGATCTCCATGCCATGCTCCTTCCAGTCGACCCGAAAAGGCATGCCGGGATCTTTTCCCTCGTAGATCGCCGCCTTGAACCGGTCTATCCACGGACCCACCGGAAGGTGGAGCGTGTCCAGGGCGTCCTTGTTGATGTTGACGTGGAACCTCTCCTTGAGGCTGAAACCCAGGCAGGGGATGCGGTGGTCCAGAAGCGCGGCAAAGACGCTGAAACGCGGCTCCTCGAGGATGGGCCCCCGCGGAGGGGCGCTTTCGTCCACCCCCATGGGCCTGAAACCGCGCTTGCAGGAATAGCGCCTGGTGACGCGCACATCTTCTCTCACCTCCGTCACGACCAGAACGAGATCGTGTTCGTATTCATCCACGAGGTTCCAGGTGTAGCCCGCGAGCTTTCCCTCCACCCTCTCGAAGAAGTCGGGAGGGCCGGTGAGATGGAGTGTCTTCTCCCGGCCGAGGAAGACTCTCAAGAGAGAGTCGAATCCTATGAAGTGGTCCACGTGGGCGTGTGAGACGAAAACGTGGGATACGGACAGGAGCTCCCGGCTGGTCAGACTTCCCAGGCTCCCCAAGTCGAACATCAGGGCCCTGCGCTCATAATGAAAGGGGACGAAAAGCCCCGGGTCCTCGAAAGGGCCGTTGATGAGCCTTGGGTGAAACGCGGGTCTCATGGGGTCCTCCCTGTGCACCCCGGCCGCTCGGCGGAAGGAAAGGATGTCCAAATCGCCCCCTGTCCGCCGTGACCCGACGGGGATCAGCTTCGTTGACAAAACCTCCCACGGTGTGCCATGTTTTCAGGACCGAATGGACAACGGGCGGTCAAAAGATGATCATTATCCCCGGCACCCGGCCCAGGAGGCCCTCCATGAAGCTCACAAAATCCGGTCTTGTGGATGGAGTCGTGAGAAGCGTCCATTTAAAGCCACGAAAAAAGAGGCGAAGACAACTCTTTCTCTTCCCTGAGCTCGATTATACACCCCTGACTCGGACGAGGGCAAACCAGCTTGTGGCATCCCTCCTGGAAATCATGAAAGAGACCCTCGAACACGGCGAGGCCATACAGATCCGAGGGTTCGGCACCTTTCAGGCGAGATTCAGTTGGCCCCGAAGGGGCAGGAATCCCCGGGACGGAAAGGCCATAACCATTCCCTCCCGGGTCAGGGTGGTTTTCAGGTCCAGTAAATCGTTCAAGCGAAAAATCAACGGCCCTAAGGCCGGGAACGAGGAGTGAAAAGGCCGCTGGATCCCTGAGCCGGGATGACGGCGCATGGGGTGCCCTTCGTGACTTCTCGGTCACCGGCTCCTGAAAACGATCTCGCCGCCTTCCACGTCCACGAGCACGCTGTCTCCTTCTTTGACCGACCCTTCCAGAATCTTCACCGCCAGGGGATCCTGAATCCTCTGCTGGATGGTGCGCTTCAAGGGCCGCGCGCCGTAGACCGGGTCAAACCCCGCTTCCGCGATGTGATCCTTGGCACTGTCCGTGAGCTCCAGGGTGATCTTGTGTCCCGCGAGCCTCTTTTCGAGGATTCCCACCTGGATATCCACGATTTTCTTGATCTCCTCGGCGCCGAGTGAATTGAACACCACGATTTCGTCTATCCTGTTGAGGAACTCGGGCCGGAAGGTGCTCCGGAGGGCGTCCATGACCCTGCTTTCCATCTCTTCCCGGTTCCTGTCCCCCATTTCCTGGATCCACTGGCTCCCCACATTGGAGGTCATGATGAGGACCGTGTTCTTGAAGTCCACGGTGCGGCCCTTGCCGTCGGTCATGCGCCCGTCGTCCAGGATCTGCAGGAGGACGTTGAAGACGTCCGGGTGCGCCTTTTCAATCTCGTCGAAGAGGATCACCGAATAGGGATGCCTGCGAATCGCCTCCGTGAGGTACCCCCCTTCGTCGTACCCGACATACCCCGGGGGGGCGCCGATCAGCCGGGCCACGGAGTGGCGCTCCATGTATTCGGACATGTCGATCCGCACCATGAACTGTTCGTCGTCGAACAGGAACTGGGCAAGGGCCCTGGCAAGCTCCGTCTTGCCCACGCCCGTGGGGCCCATGAAAATGAAGGACCCTATGGGCCTGTTCGGGTCCTGAAGACCCGACCGGGCGCGGCGGACCGCATTGGACACGGCCACGATCCCCTGGTGCTGGCCGACCACCCTCTCCGACAGGCGGTCTTCCATTCGGAGGAGCTTTTCCCGCTCGCCCTCCATGAGCCTGGAGACCGGGATGCCCGTCCACTTGGCGACCACCTCGGCCACATCTTCCGAATCCACTTCCTCCTTGAGCATCTTGCTCTCGCGCTGGAGTTCCATGAGCTTCCGGTTTTCCTCTTCGAGTTTTTTTTCGAGTTCGATGAGCGTCCCGTACTTGAGCTCCGCGGCCCTGGAGAGGTCCCCCTGTCGCTCGGCCACCTGGGCCTCAGCCCGCGTGGACTCGAGTTTTTCCTTTATTTCGCGGATGCGGGTGATGCCCCCCTTCTCCTCCTGCCACCGGGCGATCATCCGGTCTGTTTCGGCGTGGAGGCCCTGGAGCTCCTTTTCGATCTTCTCGAGCCGGTCCTTGGAAGCCTGATCCTTTTCCTTCTTGAGGGCCTCCCGCTCGATCTCCAGCTGGACGATCTTCCTCTTGGACGCGTCGATCTCCGCGGGCATGCTGTCGATTTCGATCCGGAGCCTGGAAGTGGACTCGTCGATGAGGTCTATGGCCTTGTCGGGCAGAAACCGGTCGGTGATGTACCGATGAGACAGGGTGGCGGCCGCCACGAGCGCGGAATCCTGGATGCGCACCCCGTGATGGACCTCGTATTTCTCCTTGAGCCCCCGGAGGATGGAAATGGTGTCCTCGACACTTGGCTCCTCCACCATGACGGGCTGGAACCGGCGCTCCAAGGCGGCGTCCTTCTCAATGTGTTTCCTGTACTCCTTAATGGTCGTGGCGCCCACGCAGCGGAGCTCCCCGCGGGCCAAGGCGGGCTTGAGCATGTTGGAGGCGTCCACCGCGCCCTCGGCCGCACCCGCACCCACAAGCGTGTGCATCTCGTCTATGAAGAGGATGATTTGCCCCTCGGCGTCGGTCACCTCCTTGAGCACCGCCTTGAGCCTGTCCTCGAACTCCCCCCGGTATTTGGCCCCGGCGATCAGGGAGCCCATATCCAGGGCGACCACCCGCTTGTCCTTCAAGGTCTCAGGCACATCCCCGCTCACGATTCGCTGGGCAAGTCCCTCCACAATGGCGGTCTTTCCGACTCCCGGCTCCCCTATGAGCACGGGGTTGTTCTTGGTCCTCCTGGAGAGGACCTGGATCAGCCGGCGGATTTCCTCGTCCCGGCCGATGACAGGGTCCAGTTGCTCCTTGGAGGCCATCTCCGTGAGGTCCTTGCTGAACCGCTCAAGGGCCTGGTACTTGTCTTCCGGGTTCTGGTCCGTGATCCGCTGCCCTCCCCTCACATCCACCAGCACCGTGAGAACGGCATCCCTGGTGAGGCCCTCCCCCGCCAGGATACGGGAGGCTTCCCCTCCCTCCTGGGTGATTGCAAGGAGTATGTGCTCCAGGCTCACATACTCGTCCTTCATCTGCTCGGCCTCTTTGAAGGCTTTGTCCAGGACGGATTTCGCCCTGGGGGATATATATGCCTGGCCCGCGCCGGCCCCGGACACGGTGGGCAGCTTCTGCAGGGCCTTGTCCAGGGACTCCACCAGGCCGGTGCGCGAGGCGCCCACCTTCCCCAGGATGGGCGGAATGACGCCCTCCCTCTGATCCATGATCACCCGTGCGAGGTGTTCGGGTTCTATCTGCTGGTGTCCAAAATTTTCCGCGAGCTGCTGCGACTCCTGAACAGCCTCTTGTGATTTGAGTGTCAGTTTATCAAAACGCATTTTGTGAACCTCCATCCATAAAGAACCCTTTTCGAGTGGTGCCTGATTTCGCGAAAAAGGAGCTCTTTGATATTCAAGAAAATTATTTGTACCCGGAAAAAATGTGTTGCTGGGCACTAACTGAGTGTTTTCATTTGTGTTTCAAAGATAAGGACAGTTTATGCTTTGTCAAGACGTGTGAGAACCTACGCTTTCAACCCGTTTATTGCACAAGAACGAACCCCCGCAACCTGGAACACCGTGGAATCTCGGGCTGGACACGGACCCGCGAGGCCGTGTAAGATGATCTGCATTTGCGAAAAATTTCCCATGTGTGTTTACGAAACCTGATAGCGCCCAAAAGAACCGGGACGGCGGTTCCACAGGCTGAGGGACGAACCTGGGCATTCGAGGAGAGCCGGTCATGGAAAAGAAAGATCACGGGGGACTTCGCTTCGGGGTGGTGGCCGTTGAAAAGGGATTCATAAACGCCGACCAACTCATGGAGGCCTTGAAAACACAGGTGGAGGACAACCTCAAAGGCGCCGAACACCGACTCGTCGGCATGATCCTTCTTGACATGGGACTCTTAACCCTGGAACAGATAGACGAGATCCTGCAGGAACTCAAATCGGGAGCCCAATGAGTCACAGCCCTGAACAAGACCACCTCATCCGGGTCGTCACCAGAGACGGGAACCTGCGAGGGATCGCCTGCACGTGCAGGAACCTTGTGAGCGCGGTCTGCAGGCTTCACCAGACATCCCCCACGGCGGCGGTCGCCCTCGGCAGGGCCCTCGCGGGAGGGGCCTTGATGGGCGCGCTCCTGAAGGGCTCGCAGCGGGTGGCCCTCAAGTTCGAGGGAAACGGCCCCCTGGGCAAAATCCTGGTGGAAGCGGAGGCGGACGGGACGGTCAGCGGCTATGTGGGAAACCCTCGTGCCGACCTTCCGCCTAGGGACGGCCATTTCGACGTGGAGGGACTGCTGGGCCGGGCCGGGCTCCTGACGGTCACCAAGGACCTGGGTCTCAGGGAGCCTTACTCGGGCACGGTTCAGCTTGTGAGCAGCACCGTTGCCAAGGACCTGGCCTATTATTTCACCGACTCCGAACAGATCCCCTCCGCTGTGGGGCTGGGCGTTCTCCTAAACCAGAGCCTGGAGGTATCCGCCGCGGGAGGCTTTCTCGTCCAATCCCTTCCTCGGGCGGATGAGTCCGCCGAGGACCGGGTGATCGAAACAATCTCCTCCATGCCGCCCACAACGGAGATGATACGGGAGGGCAAGACCCCTGAAGACATCCTGAGGTATATTTTCGGGGACCTCCCCCTGGAAGTGCTCGAGGAGCGCCCCGTGTTCTTCAAGTGCCACTGCAGCCGGGACCGCATGCTTCAGGCCTTGAAGGTTCTCGGCAGGGAGGAAATCGAGTCTATTGTCGAGGAGCAGGACGGCCTGGAACTGCGGTGCGACTTCTGCGGCACGAAATACCGGTTCAGGCCGGACGAACTGGAAGGCCTGTTCGAACCCGTCCACTGATCACCTTTTCGCTTTCAATCGAGTTTTTTATGTCTGATCTCCTTCATCGACCCCTTATCAAGATTAATGAAAACGCCCTCGCCCGACGGAGCCTGCTCTCCCTTGGTCTGGCATTCCTCCTGTGCATCGGGGGTCCGGCGGGAGAGGCCCCCGCGGCGGACATCCCGGACGTGCTCCTGCGAATCATTACCCAGGAAAACAGGAAAATAAGGGACTCCGTTCTCGGGGACGGGACCTACAGAGGGGAAGAAGGGATTCTCCTCCTGCGTCCGGAGACAGGGGCCGCCCTCGGCCTTGTCGTGCACCACGGTGAGGCGTACAACGAGGCCCTCTCCCTATTGGCCCGGGCCGACGAGGCGCTGAGCCGGGCCCGCGGAGCCATGTCCACCCGGGGGAACGAGGCGCACCCAGGGGATCATGCCCGCGAAATATCGACAAGCATACTGGAGCACAAGGATCTCACCCGGCAGGCGAACGAGCGTCTCCGGGCCTATGCATCCGGGCTCGACGCGTCGGTGGACGAGCGGCTGGACGACAAGAAATGCGAGGCCCTGATGACCCGCCTCCTGGATGAAAGCCTCGAGAAGACGGAGAACCGCCTGCGGGACGCCCTCGGGGATTTTGCAAACACCTGCGCCGGGGAAAAAGCCAACGCGTCTCTCACCCCGGAAAATGTCCGGTTCGTCAATTCAGTCTTCCAGGGGTTCCTGAATAAAGCAGACCCGGCCGTGGCGGCCCGATTCGACCTGGACAAGCAGCCCCCCGAGAGAGCGGCCGGAGACGTTGATGGATGGAAGGATGCGGCCGGGAACGAGGTGGCGGACATCCTCAAACACCTGGAGGCCGCCCTGGAGAAGCATCTTCAAAACGGCGGGCATCCCGTGGACCCTTTGCTTTTCCTCGCCCTCATGCGAAGAGAGTCCGCGTTCGATCCCCGGGCCATTTCCTACGTGGGTGCGGCGGGGCTCACACAGATCATGCCTAAAACCGCGGAGGACATGGGCATGGAGGGTGTTTTCAGGCCGGACTATTTCGACCGGGCCTTTGCCGTTCTCGGGGAAGAAAGGAAAGCGGCCAGGGAGGCCAGGGAGGCCTTGTTCTCCGTCACCCCCGAAAACCCGCTGGAACCCGCGACTCGCGCCAGGGAAAGGATGCAGGAATCCCTGCGGCTCCAAAGGGAAAGGAAAAAACTCTTTGAAAGGTACCGAAGGGAGCTCGCCCAAAAGCACTCCGATCCCCGCCTGGATCCCCGGAAGGCGGTGGAATACGGGCTGAGGTACTTCAGCGGCCTCATGAGCAGCCAGGACGGCGACATCAGCCTGGCCCTCGCCTCCTACAATGCAGGGCCCCACAGGGTCGCCCAGTACAGCGGCATACCCCCCTACAAGGAGACCGTGCGTTTTCGAAACCGGGTGCTTGAATTTTACAGAGAGTACCTGGAAAGGCTCGAGCAGCTTGAGACCACGGTCTCAAGCCGTGGCCCCTCCGAATGAAAAGAAGCGGCCAACCGATAGGCTTCCAGCGGCCTCATGGACGCCTCGCAGGCGTCGCCTGGAATTCCTCCACCCAGCGGAGCCATATCTTTTTTCGGTTCTGGAACTTGAACAATACACTTTCCAGCTGGTTCCTGAGCTCCAGGTCCATGATCTGTTTCCTCGAAAAACTCAGCAGCTCCCGCTCCAGCACATCCCACGGGGGGATCTTTGTCTCCTCACCTGCCCGGTACCTTTGAAACCCCCCGTGCATCTCCTCGATGCGCCGGTCGAAGCCGAAGACAGCCTCCCGTATCTCCTTGTTCTGACTGGAAATGAGCATTCAACCCCCTGAAGTGATTCCGTGACTTCCGCAATGCGCATTCAACCCTCGGACGTGGATTGTCATACGACCAATCGGCTGCGAGATCAAGTCGGAAAAGCATGAGCACGAAGAGCGGATGACGATAAAGAGGGGCCGGGAGAGCTGGGAGCGGAGGGCGCCCCGACATCCGGGGCCGGACTTTTCATAAGGCCTGCACCGGGGGCGTTCATTCGTTTTGTGATTGCATGGAAAACACTGATTCGATATGAAATGAGATGACGGTTCACCCCTTGTGGCTATAGACCATCCGGGAGTGAAGACCCTGAATCGAAACGGAGGGAGGAGATATGTCCGACAGAGTGCTATTGAGATCCGAGTTCCCCGAGCTGTCCCTGCTGAAAAGGGGCAAGGTGAGAGACGTCTACCAGGTGGAGGACATGCTGCTCATCGTGGCCACGGACAGGATGTCCGCCTTTGACGTGGTCATGGACGATCCCATACCTGACAAGGGTCGGATCTTGACAAGAATATCCACCTTCTGGTTCGAAAAACTCAGCGGCCTCGTTGAAAACCACATCATCTCCACGGACCCGGCCGAGTACCCGGACCCGTGCGGAAAATATTGGGACCAGCTCGAGGGCCGGAGCATGCTTGTCAAAAAAACCGACCCGCTCCCGGTTGAGTGCATCGCGCGCGGGTACATATCCGGCTCGGGGTGGAAAGAATACCGGGGCAAGGGCACCGTGTGCGACATCCCGCTCCCCCCGGGTCTGGTAGAGTCGGAAAAGCTCCCTGAGCCGATCTTCACGCCGTCCACCAAGGCGGAGTCCGGCACACACGACGAAAACATATCCTTTGAAAAAGTGGTCGATATCCTGGGAGGCCCGCTTTCGGAGACGATCAGGGAGCTGAGCCTCAAAATCTACGAATTCGGCCGCGACTTTGCCGCGGAAAAGGGGATTATCATAGCGGACACCAAATTCGAGTTCGGTCGCCTGGGTGACGGGATCATCCTGATCGATGAGGTCCTGACACCCGATTCCTCCCGATTCTGGCCCATGGAATCCTACGCGCCCGGGGGTCCCCAGAAAAGCTTTGACAAGCAGTTCCTCCGGGACTACCTGGAAGGCATCGACTGGCCCAAAACCCCGCCGCCCCCGAGGCTGCCGAGGGAGATAGTCGACAAGACCCGGGAAAAATACCTGGAGGCCCTGGTAAAGCTGACCGGTAAAGGGCTCTAGGGCCGGAAAGGACAATGGATCACCGTGAAACCCATTATCTGCTTCATTGACGATTCGGATTTCGAGCACGACCTGGTGAGGAACGAAATCGCACCGCTGTTCACGGGTTATTCTTTTGTCCAGGCCTCCACGTTCGACGAGGCCCGGGAGCAGCTTGGCTCCCGTCGGCCTGCGCTCTTCCTCCTGGACCTCTGGGGTCAGGACCCGGACGTTGCCGAGCCCGCCCTGACACCGCTAAAAGAGCTGGAGGAGAAGGCGGCCCGCATACCGGACCTGGAATCCGTCTTCCGCGGACTCGACACCTTCGAGGGAGACCGGCACAACGAATATCTCAAGCGGATCTTCCGCATAGTGGACGGGTGGCGGAACCTGTTCGAAGGGGCATGCTCCCGGGTGGGGCAGAACAGGAAGTACGGCCTGGCCAACCTGCGGCTCGCCAGGAGTCATTACCCGGGGACGCCCGCCGTCTTCTACACCAGAAAATCCCTGATCAGCGACGCGGTGGCCATGTTTCGTGCCGGGTGCGACGGGCTTTTCATCAAACCCACAGGTAAAGATGATCCCGAAACCAGAAAGCTCACCAGGAAATACGCCCCTGAACTCCTCGAGGGCCTGTCCCGCCTGATCGAGCCTGACCGCCCTAAGCTCTGATCCTGGCGTTCCTCCCCTTTTTCAAAGGCTTACCCGAGGGATACGGGTATCGGGCCTGTCCGTTCGCGTGAAGATTTCATTCTAAAAATCTGTGCCCCGCCCGGGTTGACAAAGAACACCTCCGTGCTTAACGTAACAGTCGATCAGTCCCCAAAAGGGCTATTTTGTCAGGAATATCTGAGATCCGGAAGAGGACCCAGGGTGTTCCGGACGAAAAGAATTCCGGCAAGGGCCGTTTTCAAACTGCAATACAGGGTGAATGGGATCCTAACCATGAATGATAATGAAAAAAATCAGGAGACAGACGAAATCAAAATCCACGTGAAACCAGACGACGCCGCCGATGGGCCCGAAAAAACAAGTGCTGCCGGCATGGATGAAGACCGGGCGCTGGAGGAGCTCTCAAACGAAGAGCTGATTGAGAGAATTGAGGGGCTCCAGCAGGAGAGTCGGAAAAATTATGATCTGTTTCTGCGATCCCAGGCTGAAATGGAGAACATGAAAAAGCGCCACCAGAAGGAAAAAGGAGAGTGGCGTCTTTTTGCCAATGAAAAACTGATCAAGGAGTTGCTCCCAGCCGTGGACAATCTCCAGATGGCCATCGAGCACTCCCGCCGGGAACCTTCCATGGAAGCGCTTCGGGAAGGCCTGGAGCTCACGATCAAGGGCCTCATGCAGGCCTTGAACAACGCGGGACTTGACGAGGTCCGGACGCAAGGGGAGACGTTCGACCCCTGCTTTCACGAAGCCATTTCCATGGCCGAGGATGCCTCTCGAAAACCTGGGGAGGTCCTCCAGGAACTTCAAAAAGGATACGTGCTCAACGAACGCTTGATTCGACCCGCCCTGGTCATAGTCAACAAAGGGGAATCCGGTGAACAGGATCCGACAGGCGCGGTTTGTGAAGCGGACAAAGAATAAATCCCTGAACAGGACAAGGAGGAGGGAAAAATGGGTAAGGTGATTGGAATCGATTTAGGCACAACCAATTCCTGTGTTGCCGTGATGGAGGGTGGCGACCCGGTGGTGATCGCGAATGCCGAAGGGAGCAGGACCACGCCCTCCATGGTGGCATTCAACGAAAAAGGCGAGCGACTGGTGGGACAGATAGCCAAGAGACAGGCTATCACGAACCCCAGCAACACGATATTTGCCGTGAAGCGTTTGATCGGAAGGAAATTTGACTCGGCCGAGGTCCAGAGGGATCTCGGAATCATGCCTTACAAGATTGTCAAGGCTTCCAACGGGGATGCGCACATCGAGATCCGCGACAAGGTGTACAGCCCGGCGGAGATATCCTCCATGATCCTCCAGAAGATGAAACAGACGGCCGAAGACTACCTGGGCGAAAAGGTCACCGAGGCGGTCATCACGGTTCCCGCCTACTTCAACGACAGCCAGAGGCAGGCCACCAAGGACGCCGGCAAGATCGCGGGACTCAAGGTGGAGCGCATCATCAACGAGCCCACCGCCGCGTCACTGGCCTTTGGCGTGGACAAAAAGGGCGACAAAAGAATCGCCGTGTTCGACCTGGGCGGCGGGACCTTTGACATTTCCATTCTCGAAATAGGCGACGGGGTCTTCGAGGTGAAATCCACCAACGGGGACACCCACCTGGGCGGCGAGGATTTTGACCTTCGGGTGGTGGATTACCTGGCGGACGAATTCAAGAAGGACCAGGGTATTGACCTCCGAACGGACAAGATGGCCCTTCAGCGCCTCAAGGAGGCCGCGGAAAAGGCAAAAATGGAGCTTTCGGGGTCCATGGAGACGGATATCAACCTGCCTTTCATCACCGCGGACGCCAGCGGGCCGAAACACTTGAACATCAAGCTTTCACGCGCTAAGCTGGAGTCCCTGGTCGGCGATCTCGTGGAGAAGGTCACGGGGCCCTGCCAGACGGCCATCAAGGACTCGGGCATCAGCAAGGCCGAACTCGACGAGATCATCCTTGTGGGCGGCATGACCCGAATGCCCAGAATCCAGGAAAAGGTCAAGGAAATCTTCGGCAAGGAGCCCACAAAGGGGGTCAACCCCGACGAGGTGGTCGCCATCGGCGCCGCCATTCAGGCGGGCGTGCTCACCGGCGATGTGAAAGACGTGCTTTTGCTCGACGTCACGCCCCTGTCGCTCGGAATTGAGACGCTTGGTGGTGTTTTCACAAAGCTCATCGAAAAGAATACGACCATCCCCACCAAGAAGAGCCAGATCTTCTCCACCGCCGCGGACAACCAGCCGGCCGTGGAGATCCACGTGCTCCAGGGCGAACGCGAAATGGCCGCCAACAATAAAACGCTCGGCCGTTTTCAGCTGGTGGGCATTCCCCCGGCGCCCAGGGGTATGCCGCAGATCGAGGTCACCTTTGACATCGATGCGAACGGCATCGTGAACGTATCCGCGAAGGATCAGGGGACCGGCAAGGAGCAGTCCATCAAGATCACGGCGTCGAGCGGCCTCAGCGAGGATGAAATCGATCGCCTCGTCAAGGACGCCGAGATGCACGCCGAGGAGGACAAGCAGAAGAAGGAACTGGTGGAAGCAAAGAACATGGCGGACTCCCTTGTCTACACCACGGAGAAAACCATAAAGGAGGCGGGTGACAAGTTGGACGAGGCCTCCAAGGCGAACATCAACACCGCCATTGAAAACCTGAAAAAGGCCATGGAAGGCGACAACGCCGACGAAATCAAACAGAAGACGGATGAACTCACCCAGGCATCGCATAAGCTCGCGGAGGCCATGTACTCCCAGGCCAGCCAGCAGCAGGCGGGCGCCGAAGGCGCGGCAGGCGGCGGAGAGGCCCAGGCCGGCGGCCAGGATGAAGACGTGGTGGATGCCGATTTCGAGGAAGTCAAGAAGTGAGGCATGAAAAAAGCCTTTTGAAAACCTTCAGGGCCGTCCTCCTCCTGGCGGGGGGGATGGCCCTTTTGTTCGGCATGCCGGGCTGCGAGTCCCGGCCCATGCTGAAAAAAGAACCGGCGGTCGAAAAAAAGGCCCCCGAGGTCCCGGACGCCTTCGCCCAGGCCGCGCGGTACGACAGCCTTGGTGAATATGAGAGGGCCTACAGCGCTTATGAAAGGTATGCGGCCCAGAATCCCTCTGGTGAGAAGACCCTCCAGGCTCTTACCCGCATGGCGTTCATAAGATATGGGGACCGGCGTTTTCAGGAGGCCCTGAGCCTCTTCGAGCGCATTGCGGCGGAATACGCGGGGAGTCCAGAGGCGCGGCAGGCGGTTCTTTACATCCTTGCCTGCCGCTTCCACCTTGGAGATTTCGAAAATGTCCTGGCCATGGGAGACGAATGGCTGGCCCGGAATCCCGGCGACCCCCTGGAGGGGGATATCCTATTTCTTCTCGGAAGGAGCTCGCAGGAGGCGGGTGAGCCTGTTCAGGGTTTTTTCTACCTGATCCGCGCGGCCCGGCATCTCGCCCTGGATGAAAAAAAACTCGAGGAACTGGATAAAGCCGTCAACGCCCTGATCCGCTCCTCCGGCCTGGAACAGCTTCAGGTGCTGGCGGAGCAGAAAAAGGGCAACCCCTACCTGAACGGCATTCTGTACAGGATCGCCGAGCTCCACCTGGATCGCTCGGAGCTTCTCCAGGCCCAGGAAGCGGCCTTCCAGCTTCTGGAGGCCACATCCGACCCCGACTGGGTGCTGAAGGCCCGGCAGGTCCTGGCCGCGGTGGATGAAAAACTTGCGGTCAGGAAAGGCCGTATCGGATGCCTCCTCCCCTTGAGCGGGCCCTACAGCATTTACGGGCAGGAGGTCCTCAACGGGATCCAGCTGGGAGCGGCCCCCTGGCTCGACAACGTCCGGGGACCCGAGGTCGAATTGATCATCAGGGACACCCGGGGAGAAGTTGAGGAAACCCTGAAGGGCCTGGAGGAACTCGTGCGGGACGGTCAGGTCATGGCCGTTGTCGGGCCCCTGTCAAGCAAGACGGCAAAGGCGGCGGCGGCCAGGGCCCAGGAAATGGGAGTCCCCATCATAGCCATGGCCCAGGCCGACGACCTGCCCCTCATGGGGGACATGGTTTTCCGCAATTTTCTGACGCCCTCCATGGAGGTGGATGCCGTCGTGGACGAGGCCGTCCACGGGATGGGGTTCCGGCACTTCGGGATCCTGTATCCGGACAACCCCTACGGCCGGTATTTCATGAATCTCTTCTGGGACCGGTTGGAGGAACTCGGCTGTGAAGTGCGGGCCGTGGAATCCTATGCCCCGGACAAGACCGACTTTTCCCGGGAGGTCGAGAAGATGGTCGGCCTGCACTATTCCAGACCGGAATCCGTGACCCGCCTGCTCGAAGAGATGAAGGCCCGGCAGGGTGGCGCCGGGGAAGAGAAAGATTCTGAAGAAGACGAACCGGAGCCCTTTGTGGATTTTGACGCGGTCTTCATACCGGACAACAGCGAGAGGGTCGCCCTCATCGCCCCGCAGTTTCCATTCCACAAGGTCCTGGGCGTCCCCCTCCTGGGGACGAGCCTCTGGCAGACCGAAAACCTCATCAAACAGGCCGGGGACTACATTCAGGATGCGGTGGTCCCCTCGGGTTTTTTCGAGGACGCCGATTCCGAAGCCGTGCGGGCTTTCGCGGCCCTCTATCGTGAAAACTTTGAAAATTCCCCCGGCCTGCTTTCGGCCACGGGCTACGATACCATACTCCTCCTCAAGACGATCCTTGGGGACTCGAGCATCCTCACCAGGAACGACCTGCAAAGGGCCCTTCTGGACTTCGAAGGCCTGGAGGGGGTCACGGGCAGGCTTTCATTCGACGCTTCGGGCGAGATTCAAAAGGCACCCCTCATCCTGAAAGTGAAAGGCCGTCGATTCGTCCCGGTCACGACGCCCGATTCTCTTCAGCTTTCTTTTCCTCCTTCTTGACCCGGGCCGTTTTCACCACCAGGATGCTTATCTCGTACAGGACGATCAAGGGCACGGCCATCATGCACTGGGTGACGATGTCCGGCGGCGTCAGGACGGCGCCCAGGGTGAATGTCAAAAGGATGGCGTACTTCCTGTTCTTTCTCATGAACTGCGGGGTCAGGATTCCCATCTTGCCCAGAAAAAAGGCGACCACGGGGAGCTCGAAGACGAGGCCGAAGGCCAGGAGGAGCTTGATGGCGAAGGAGAAGTACTCCTTGACCGAAGGCAGGGCCGTGATGTACTCGTTGGCGAACCCCAGGAAAAAGCTGAACCCGAACGGAAACACCACGAAATAGCCGAAAAGACTCCCGCCCACAAACAGGATGGTGGATACGATCACAAAGGGGACCACGAGCTTCTTCTCGTTTCGATAAAGCCCCGGCGCGACGAACATGTAAATCTGATAGAAGATGATGGGGGCGGATGCCAGGAGCCCCGTCACAAAAGCCGTTTTGAGGTATGCGAAAAACATCTCGGGCAGGTTCGTGAAGATGAGCTGCTGCCCTTCCTTCATGTTTGCTTTCAGGGGATAGGCCAGGATCTGAAAGAGCTCCTCCGCAAACCCGTAGGCCGCCGCAAACCCTATACCCACGGAGATCGCACAGATGATCAGGCGCTTTCGCAGCTCTTCCAGGTGACTCATAAAGGGCTGTTTGGATTCGCTCTCCATTTTCAGGAGCTCTCCTTTGAACCGTCGTGTTCGGATTGATCCTCGGCCTTTTCCTGACCGCCGCTCTTCTCCGGAGCCTCCACTTCCGCCTTTTCCCGCCCCTCGAATTCCTCCAGGACCTCGTCAAAGGATCCGTATTTGGGGCCCTCCTCGGTCTCTTCTTCCCCCGCGGGGGGCGGTGCCTCCAGTTCCCCGACCACGCCGGTTCCCGCGCCCCCGGCGCCTGATTCATCCCCATAGGGCTGTTTGTGGATCCCGCTCACCGTGTCCGCGATATCATCCCTTATCTCGCGGAGATCCTCGTCCACGTTGAGCGTGTCCTTGAGCTCCTGGGTCGCCTTTTTGAACTCGGCCATGCCTTTGCCCAGGGCCCTGGCAAGGTCGGGGAGTTTGCTCGGCCCGATGATGATCAAGGCGATGACCATGATGATGATCAATTCCGGCATTCCTATACCGAACATGACGAATGCCTCCTTTCTAGATTCCTTCCCCTACAACTCGAGCAGGACGGCGTTTTCATCGCAATCGGGAAACATGGGACACTTCAGGCAATCCGCCCAGACCTTGTGAGGAAGAACGGATTTCTCGACGTCTACGAAATGCATCTTGTGAAAAAAACCGTCCACATAAGTCAGAGCAAAGACCTTTTTTATCCCCAACTCCACGGCCTCCCGTATGCACGCCTCCACCAGGGCGGCGCCATAGCCCCGCCCATGAACCTCCTCGGCCACGGCCAGCGAGCGAATCTCCGCCAGGTCCTCCCAGAGGATCCCCAGGGCGCAGCACCCGCGGACGACATCCGGCTCACCCTTTTCTTCCAGCACGTAGAAGTCACGGAGGTGATCGTAGAGTTCGCTCAGGGATCTCGCCAAAAGGGCCCCCTGTCGCGCGTAGGAATTTAGCATACCATGGATGGCCTTGACATCCTTTATGATCGCCTTGCGGATTGTGTATTCACTCGAGTTCGGACACAAAGGATCGAATCCCTTCCTTTTTGAGCAGGCGTCCCGCGTAGTCCTCGGCCTCGGAACGGCTCAGGAACCTTCCGCACCGGACCCTGAAATAAGTCTTCCCCTTGATCGTCGCATCGTAATAGTAGGCCGGATGCCCCTTGGATCGGAGTCGGTCGACCATGCGCTCGGCCATGTCCCGCCTTTCCAGGGCGGCGATCTGAACCGTGTACAGAGCTTCCATGGCACCGGAACCTGCCGCCGGAGCGATGGAATCATCACCTCTCGAGGTCGCCGGCGCCGCAACGGTTTTCTCAGCCAGGGGGGTTTTCCGTGCGGGCGCCCGCGGTTCCTCTCTTACCTTTGCCGGTACCCGTCGGGCCTCCGCTCTGTTCTCACGCTCCTTCACGGCACCCGGCACAGCGCTTGTCGCGGGTTTGCGGGGCTTTGCGGTGTTGTTTTTCCAGGCCTCATCCTTCTTTGTTTCAAGCTTCTCGTAGAAAGCCAGCTCCGGGCCTTCGGGCGTTTTCCCCGCGAGTTCCGACGCGTTGCCGGGGTTTGACTCCTCCCTTTGTATAAATTCCTTCAGACGGGCAACCGCCTTGATTTCCCCCTCAAGCGACTCCCGCCCAACGAAGATTCCAAGGGCGAAGATCCAGACCAACAAAAAAAAGAGGCCCCCCACCCAGAGGAAAAGCCCTGCCGAGCTCAACTCGATGTGGACCGTGCGGCCCTTTTTTATGCTCTCCCTTTTTTTGGCCATGGAGACGCCGAACCGAAACCTCTCCGGGTTCCGTTCTCACGGTTTTCCTACATACGCTCCGGTGCGTGGACGCCAAGGAGCCCCAGGCCGTTTCTCAAGACGATCCGCACCCCGTGGGCCAGACACAGCCGGGCCTGGCTGAGGGGAATGTCCTGGGTGACAATGCGCTTTTCGGGCATCTTGGTGCCGAGGTTGAAATACTTGTGAAAAGAGGCGGCCAGCTCGGTCAGGTAGTAGGGCAGCCGGTGGGGCTCCAGGCTCGCACACATTTCCTGAAGCAGGGGCGGAAATCGCTCCAGAAATCGAATGAGCCCCAGCTCCTCCTCCAGGCGCAGGAGACCCATGACCTCCCCGGGCGCATTCGGCAGGGAGACCCCCTCTTCCGCGGCCTTTCTGAAGATGCTGCAGATCCTGGCATGGGCGTATTGCACGTAATAGACAGGATTGTCGCTGTCCTGTTTTTTTGCCAGGTCCAAATCAAAATCCAGGGGAGAGTCGCTGTTCTTCATGAGGAAGATGAACCTTGCCGCGTCCACTCCCACCTCGTCCATGAGCTCCTTGAGTGTCACGTAAGTGCCGGCCCTCTTGGACATGCGGACTTCTTCCCCGTGCTCCCAGAGCTTCACCAGCTGGATGAGGATGACCGAAAGCCAGTCCTTCTCCAGTCCGTTTGCCATGAGCGCGGCCCTCACCCTTTGCACATACCCGTGGTGATCCGCGCCCCAGATGTTGACGGCCTTTGAAAACCCCCGCTTCCACTTGTCCAGGTGATAGGCGATGTCCGTGGCAAAATAAGTGAGTTGCCCGTCTGTTTTTCGAATGACGCGGTCCTTGTCGTCCCCGAAATCCGTGGTCCGGATCCACCAGGCCCCCTCTTTCTCGTAAAGCTCCCCCCGGTCCCTTGTCCGGTCAAAAGTCTCGTCCACCAGCCCCCTGGCCACGATGTCGGACTCCGAAGTCCACACGTCGAAGCGTGCCCTGAACGCCTCGAGATCCCCCTGAATTTCCTCCAGCATCCTTTTCCGTCCGAATTCGGCGCACGCCTTGACAGCCTCTTCCTCGCTGCCCCCTTCCGGGATGCCCGCCTCTCCCGCGGCATTGGCCAGGTCTTCTATGTAGTCCCCCATGTACCCCTTTTCCGGGAACGGGTATTCGGGATCGGTTTTCTGACGCCAGCGGCTGTAAATGGACTCCCCCAGGAGCCTCATCTGCTGCCCGGCATCGTTGATGTAAAATTCCCGGGCGATCTCGTGGCCGCAAAACGAGAGGATCCTCGCCAGGCTGTCGCCCAGGGCGGCCCCCCGCCCGTGCCCCAGGTGGAGGGGCCCCGTGGGGTTGGCGCTCACGTACTCCAGGAGAATCCGCGCCCCTGTCCCCGGGTCGCACCGTCCGTATTCCGAATCCCTGGCGAGTATCCCGCCGAGCAGCCTGTGCCAGCTCTCCGGCCTGAAAACGAAATTGAGAAACCCCGGTCCGGCTATGTCCACCCTCTCCAGATCCGGTTCCTCCTTTTCGAGCCGCTCCAGCAGGACTTCGGCGATCTGCCTCGGCGGCCTTTTCTGGAGGGAGGCAAGCACCATGGGCAGGTTGGAGGCAAAGTGGCCGTGTTCCGGGTTCTTGGGGACCTCCACGACGAACTGGGGAATGGGGACCCGCGTGAGTTCCCCGTCTTCAAAGCAGGCTTCGAGGGTGAGCGTGAGGATCTTTTCCAGCTGGTTTTTCATGCGATGTCCATTTTCTTTCCACTTTGGCCGACGGCGCAGAATATTTCATAGGATATCGTTCCGCAAACCGCTGCCACGTCATCCCCGGAGAGGACGGAGCCCCCCTGGCTGCCCAGGAAAACCGCCTCGTCCCCGGGCTCCACCCGAGCCACCCCCGAGACGTCGACCATGATGAGATTCATGCACACCCTTCCGAGGATGGGGACCCTTGTCCCGTGAATCATGGCCTGTCCCTTGTTGGACAGGGATCGTGGAAGTCCGTCGCTGTATCCCGCGGAGGTGACGGCCATTCTGCAATCCGTTTTCGTGACAAAAGTCCTGCCGTAGCTCACCGCGGTGCCCGCGTGCAGGTGCCTCACCTGGAGCACCTGCGCCCGCAGGGTCATGGCGGGAGCGAGGGGCACAGGGGGTTCCAGCCCTGGGGAAGGGAGCCCCCCGTAGAGCGCGATCCCCGGCCTCACCATCCCCAGCCGGGATTCGGGGTACCAGAGCACGCCGGCGCTGTTCGCCAGACTGCTGCATGACAGGCTCGAGCCTCGTGCGCGGGCGGAGTTCAAGACCTCTTCAAACCGCCTGATCTGACTTTCGGTAAAGCCCCTGTCAGGCTCGTCCGCGGAAGAGAGGTGGGAAACCATTCCCTCGAGCTCCAGGGCTTTCAGGCCACACACGCTGTCGAGAAACCCGCCCGTCTCCGTGTGAGGAATGCCCAGTCGCCCCATACCGGTGTCTATCTTGAGCTGGACCCGAATCCTTTTGTTTCTTCTGCGTCCCTCTTCATCCAGAGTCCGGGCGGGCGAGGGGTGGGAGAGGACCGGGATGAGGTCCTTTTCAACCGCCGCGGCCGCTTCTTCACGGGTCGTGACCCCGCACAGGACGACGATGGGGCATCCAAGGCCCTCCTCCCTGAGCCTGACACCCTCCTGGACGTGGGCCACCGCCAGACGCTCAGCGCCTGCCTTGACGAATGTGCGCGCCGCCCCCACCATTCCATGTCCGTAGGCATCGGCCTTCACGACCGCACTGATCCCCGTCCCGGGACCCACGAGATCCCTGATCCGCCTCAGGTTGTGTGCAAGGGCCGAATGGTCGATCACCACCAGGTTCGGGGAATACTCCGTCATGACTCCTCCTGCCGCCCCACGGCCGCTGCCCGACGTCAGTCCAGACTGCACGGGCTGGCGCTTCCATACCCATGCCCCAAAAAAAACTAAGCAGGCACGGTCCCCTCGTTCCCTGTGTCCGCCGCGCCCCCGTGCCCGGAGTGGAGGGTTCCTCGCCCGCACATTGTGAAGTCACTCTGTTCAAATCTTTTGAAAATTACCCGATCTTGCCTTTCAGATCAAGGATTATGTGGCGGGGTTCCGTGGCAGCGCCCTTAAAAGCATTGACACGAAGAGCACGAAGAGAAAACCCTATCCTCAAGGCCCTGGTTGACACCCCGGGAATGGGACATTATTATGGTGCCCGATCTGGAAGGACTTCCCTATAATTCCCTGCGCCGCAGGACGCGAGTCCCCTTGAAGGATTGCCCATGAGATTCTTTTTGTGCCTGCTCGGCCTTGTTCTCGTCCTGGAGGGCCTGCCCTATTTCGCCTTTCCCGACGGCATGAAGCGCTGGATGCTTCGGATACAGGACATCCCCAGCGCGCACCTGCGGATTCTCGGTTTTCTCACCATGTGCGCGGGACTCCTCATCACCTACCTTTTCCGCTGAAAATAGTTTGACTTATCAGCCCGTTTTCACTATTAGTTAGATCTTTTAATCTCAATTCGTGATGTTTGATTTAGAGCAGTACAGATACGATCTGCCCGAGGAACTGATCGCTCAGGTACCCGCAGCGGAGAGGACGGAATCCCGGCTCTTTTTACTCGACCGGGGCATGGGTCTCTTTTCCGACCACCTTTTTTCCAATCTCCCCAGCCTCCTTGCACCCGGGACCCTGTTGGTCGTAAACGACACAAGGGTGATCCCGGCTCGGCTGTTCGGGACCAAGGAGAGTGGCGGCAGGGTGGAAATCCTCGTCCTGGAACATCCGGAGGGCGAAGGCCCCGGCCCGTCAGTCCGCCGATGTCTGGTGAAGGCCTCCAAGCGCCCCGGGATAGGGACGCGCATGCATTTCGGTGATGGCGTCTCGGGCACGGTGCGGGAGATCTTCGATGACGGGTCGTCGCTTATCTTTTTTTCGGGTAGGGATTTCGACGAGTTCATAAGGGAGCGGGGCTTCATGCCCCTGCCCCCGTACATAAGGCGCTCCCAGGATGACCCGAGATCGTCCATGGACCGGGAGCGTTACCAGACGGTCTACTCCGCCAGAAAAGGCGCGGTAGCCGCCCCCACGGCCGGTCTCCACTTCACCATGGAGTTGATGCAAAGGCTCCGGGACCGGGGGGTGGGTGCGGCGGCCGTCACCCTGCACGTGGGGCATGGGACGTTCAAGCCCGTCCGCACCCGGGACATCCGGGGCCACTCCGTGGGCCGGGAGAGGTACAGGATCGACAGCGCGGCCGCGGACGCCGTCAACAGGGCCCGCGAGGGGGGATACCGTGTCGTTGCGGTGGGGACAACCGTTGTGCGAACCCTTGAAAGCGCAGCCGACCCCTCCGGTCGCGTGAACGCCGGAGAAGGGGAAACGGACCTCATGATCTTCCCTGGACACAAATTCCGCGTGGTGAACGGTATGATCACCAATTTTCATCTGCCGGCAAGTTCGCTCCTCTTTCTGGTGGCCGCCTTCGCCGGCCTGGACACCATCAAAAAGGCCTACGAGCGGGCGGTCCAGGAGAGGTACAGATTTTTCAGCTACGGCGACGCCATGCTGATTCTTTAATTTAAGGCTCCCACGTTGGAATTTGAAATTCTCTATAAGTGCAGTCACGCCCACGCCCGGGTCGGCAGGCTGAAAACCGCCCACGGGGAGTTTGAAACTCCGGTTTTCATGCCGGTGGGCACCGCGGGCTCGGTCAAGGCCATCGGCCCCGACGACCTCCATGGCATCGGCGCGGGAATCATTCTCGCAAACACCTATCATCTCTACCTCCGGCCGGGCCACGAGACCGTCAAAAAAATGGGAGGACTCCACCGGTTCATGGGATGGAACGGATCCATTCTGACAGACAGCGGAGGATTTCAGGTTTACAGCCTTGCAAAGCTCAGAAAAATCACGGATGATGGAGTGTTGTTCCGTTCCCATATCGACGGCTCGGAGCATTTCATCGGCCCCGAAGAGTCCATGAAAATCCAGGCAGCCCTGGGTTCGGACATTGCCATGGCTTTTGACGAGTGCACGCCGTATCCGGCGGAATACGAGGTTGTCAAGGAATCCATGGAACGGACCACACGGTGGGCCGGCCGGTGCGTGGAATTCCCGAGGAGCCGGGGCCAGGCGCTCTTCGGGATTGTCCAGGGGGGTACCTTCGCGGACCTCCGCGCGGAGAGCGCCCGGGCCGTTTCAGCGCTCGGGTTCGACGGGCTCGCGCTGGGCGGTCTTTCGGTGGGAGAGGACTTCGAGACGCGCAAGAGGGTCCTCGAGGAAACCGTGCCCCACCTCCCCGAGGAGCGCCCCGTCTATCTCATGGGGGTGGGAACGCCCGAGGACATCGTCGAGGCGGTGATGAGGGGTGTGGACATGTTCGACTGCGTCATGCCCACGCGAAACGCCAGGAACGGGACCCTCTTCACCGGCAAGGGCAAGATCGTCATCAAGAACGCCCGGTATGCGGAGGATGAGCGCCCCGTCGAGGAGGGGTGCGGGTGTTATACCTGCAGCCGGTTCTCGAGGGCTTACCTGAGGCATTTGTTCATGGCCAGGGAAATCCTGGCCTACAGGTTGAATACTGTTCACAACCTGTACTACTATGTGCGGCTCATGGACAGGATTCGAAAGGCCCTGAGGGAAGATTCCCTGCCCGGCTTTTGTGAAAACTTTTATTCAGACATGCGATTGTAATAAATATTTTGATTCCGAATGGGAGGTGGTGTTATGGATTTTCTGGCATATGCTATGGGTACCGGCGGTGGCGAAGGCGGACAGGGAAGCGCTCTTGGGGCCATCATGCCCCTGATCCTGATGTTCGCGATTTTTTACTTCCTGCTCATAAGGCCCCAACAGAAGAAGGCCAAGGATCACAAAAATCTGGTTGCCTCTCTGAAAAAGGGGGATCGTGTGATCAGCTCCGGCGGACTTCACGGCGTGGTGACCGGGACGACGGATGACTCCGTCACCATGGAGATCGCCCCCAAGATCAGGGTCAAGGTCAACCGCAATTACATTGCGGCTGTCATGGGAAGGACAAATCAGGAGAAGCAGTAAAACCCCGCGGGTGTCCCGCGGGAATTCTTATCAACCGAGTGATGGTCGCCCGAAAACGCGAAGGAGTGGACCGTGTTAAAGAACCTTGGCTGGCGCGCGGGAATCGCCGCCTTTCTCATCGTGATGGCGCTGATCTATTTGATACCCTCCCTGAGCAAGGACCTGCCCCCTTGGTGGTCGGGGCCGCTCCCCGAGGAGCAGATACAGCTCGGACTGGACCTTCAGGGCGGCATGCATCTTGTCCTGGAGGTGGAGGCGGAAAAGGCGGTTGAGAGCAATCTCGAAAGGGTGATCGAGGAAATCAAGGCGGAGTTGCGCAAGACCAGGCTGCGCTACCGGAAAATTGAGCGGATCGGGACCAAGGGCATCGGCGTCACCCTCATGCGTGAAGAAGACGTCGAGGCCTTCCAGGACCTGGCCGGCTCCGAATATCCCAATTTCTCGGTCAAGCCCCTGCCCACGAGCGGCGACGAGTACCCCCTTCAATTGCTTCTGGACCCGGACGCAAGGAATCACGTTATGGACCTTGCAACGGATCAGGCGGTGCAGACCCTGCGGAATCGAATCGACGAGTTCGGGGTCACCGAACCGGACATCCGGCCCCAGCAGGACAGGAGAATCCTCATACAGCTCCCCGGGATCAAGGACCCCGAGAGGGCCCTCGAGCTGATCGGGAAGACCGCCCTACTGGAGTTCAAGCTGGTGGACGAGGAACACAGCCTGGAAACAGCCACGGCGGGGCAGGTTCCGCCGGGCAGTGAAATCCTCTTCAAGACCACCATCGACCCGGACTCCGGTCGAAAGAGCCAGGTTCCCTTTCTCCTGAAAAAGCGCACGATGCTCACAGGGGAGTACCTCACGGACGCCAGGGTCCAGATCGATTCACAATACGGGGAACCCTACGTCTCCCTGAGCTTCGACGCCCAGGGGGCGCGCCTGTTCAAGAACATCACCGAGCAGAATGTCGGCAAAAGGCTGGCGATCATCCTGGACAAAAATGTCTATTCCGCGCCGGTCATTCAGGAGCCCATCACCGGCGGCAGGGCACAGATCACGGGCAATTTCACCATGGAAGAGGCCAAGGACCTGGCCATCGTCCTCCGGGCGGGCGCGCTGCCGGCGCCCGTAAAAATCCTCGAGGAAAGGACCGTGGGTCCTTCCCTTGGCAAGGACTCCATTCGAAAGGGCTTCAAGTCCATGATTATCGGCGGCGTTGTGGTCATCCTTTTCATGGTGGTCTACTACGGACTCTCCGGACTCATCGCCGACATGGCCCTTCTCCTGAACATCCTCTTCATCATGGCGGCCCTGGCGCTTTTCGGCGCCACCCTCACCCTGCCCGGGATCGCGGGCATGATCCTGACCGTGGGCATGGCCGTGGACGCCAACGTCCTCATCTTTGAGAGGATCCGGGAGGAGCTCAGGATCGGCAAGACGCCGCGGGCCGCCATAGAGGGGGGGTATGCCAAGGCCCTCGTCACCATTCTGGACGCAAACGTCACGACGTTCATCGCCGCCCTGATCCTTTTCCAGTTCGGGACCGGCCCCATAAGGGGTTTTGCCGTGACCCTGAGCATCGGTATCGTGGCGAGTTTCATCACAGCGGTCTTTGTCACACGAATAGTCTTCGACTATTTTTATGTGCACCTGCGAAAGCCGAGTTTGAGCATCTAACGGGCTGGACTATTAGACACGGGGAATCATTTCATGGAATTCATCAAGCCGGGCATCAATGTAAACTTCATTGGTAAACGAAAGGCAGCTTACGTTCTCTCGGGGGTCTTGATCGCCTTGACGGTTTTTCTCCTCATCTGGCGCGGCGGGCCCAATTACGGCGTCGATTTCGCCGGCGGCGTCCTCATCCAGGTGAAGATGGACAGGGGCTACACCCCTTCGGAGCTGCGTGAAGCCTTTAATTCAGAGGTCCTCAGGGACAGCATCATCCAGGAGTTCGGGGAGGAAGGGGAGTTCGAGTACCTCATCCGGATCCGGCAGACCGACGTGGAAATGGCCGGCCTGGGCGAAAAAGTGCGGGAGGAACTCAGCACGAGGTTCGGCAGCGAAAACGTGGACATCCGCAGGATCGAGATGGTGGGTCCCAAAGTCGGAAAGGACCTGCAGACCAAGGCCCTTGACGCGATCTTTTTCGCCATCCTTTTCATCGCCACTTACATTTCCGGAAGATTCGAGCAGAAGTGGATGATGAGCATCATCATGGCCCTGAGCCTCACCGTCGTGGTCCTCGTGGCCTCGAGCTTCGGGGTGGGCATCACATGGCTGATCATCTGCGCCCTGATCGTCACCCTGGCTCTGTGCTGGTTCCTCAACTTGAAGTACGCCATGGGGGCCATCGTGGCCCTGATCCACGATGTGACCATCACGCTCGGGGCGTTTGCCCTGTTCGACAAAGAGATCTCCCTGACCATTATCGCCGCCCTGCTGACTATTGTGGGGTACTCCCTGAACGACACCATCGTGGTCTTCGACCGCATAAGGGAGAACACAAGACGCTACCGGAGGCGCCGTTTCGAACAGGTGATGAATTCGAGCATCAACGAGACCCTGAGCAGGACCTTTCTCACATCCCTCACGACCCTGATCGTTGTCGTGGCCCTCTTCGTGCTCGGAGGCGGGGTCATCCATGACTTCGCCTTCGCACTGCTGGTGGGGGTCCTCGTGGGGACCTATTCTTCGGTGTTCGTGGCCAGTCCCATTCTGCTGCTCTGGGAGGAACGACTTGAAGGGACCACAAAGGCATCCTAACGGCGTCAATTAGAGAGGGAGCGGCTTGTCTCTGGGCGAAACAAGATCGCGGCGCCGGATTCTTTTTATTCTGCCGGTTCTCATTGTGCTCATTCTGGCAGGCGCCGGGGGTGTCTGGCTGTGGAATTGTTTTTACGGGGGCCCCCCTACCTTTCAGTCTATTCTCGTCTCTAAGAATGGCGAAAAATTGCGGCTCCTGAACGGTGAGACACTCGCCGTCCGGCCCGGGGATCTCCTCGCAATTCACGAAATAGAGACCAGCGTCTGTTTCAACCGGGGTGTCCGCCTCTACAGCCGGGGAATGGACGCCAACATCCTCCTCCAGGAGGAAACAGAGATCCAGCGCCTCCTGCCTCTCCAAAGCAGCTACGAAGTCAACAGCTTCGAACTGGAAATCAGAAGAAACGACTCCGTTATCGGAGAGTTGACCCTGGCCATTAAACCAAGCCCCGACGACTGGCTCCAGCGGGCAGCCCGCATCATAGACCCGGAAAAGAGGCTTGAACTCCTCAAGCGCGCCATGGAGATCTTTCCAGAAAACCGAAAGATCCGCCAAGGGGTTCTCAAGGAGACCCTGGAGCTTAAAAGGTGGCGGGAGGCGGCACGGTTGCTTGAAGAAGAGGCCGAGGAAAACCCCCGGGACGAATCCGTACTCCGAAATCTCCTGGCCGTCTATGACGCGGGGGGGGACGAGGAAGGAGTTCTGGTCGCGCTCAGACGCCTGGTGGAGGTGGAACCCGGCAACGTTGAACTCCACTACAGGCTCGCCGCCATGCTCGAAGAATCCGGACGTCTGGAAGAAGCCGCACCCTATTACGAAAAACTCCTGGAACTGCTCATTCATCAAGAGGACCGGGCCGCGGTTCTAAAGACCCTGGGATATCTCTACAGCCGCCTGGGACAAGTGGAACCGGCGCTGGAGCGGTATCTTTCGGCGGCCCGGATGGACCCCGACGACGTGAACCTTTTCTACAACATCGCGAGCATCTACGACCGCATGGGCCGACGGGACAAGGCGGACGAGTACCTGGCAAAGGCCGTGGCATTGGAGAAGGGGGATGTGGCCGGAAGACTCAGGCTCGCCCAGAGGGCCTTTGAGCAGGGGGAACTGGAGGAGGCGGAAAAGTATCTGAACGAGATCCTGGCAAATGACCCGCATTCCCTGGAAGCCATGCTCCTCATGGCCAATGTCCTGGAGAAAAAGGGAGACCCGCGAAAGCTCAAGAAAGTTTACAGGGACATCCTCGCCAAGGAGCCGGGCAACGGGACGATCCTCTACAACCTTGCCGTCCTGGAGCTGGAAACCGGGGAGGTGGCGAAGGGTGCGGCCCGTCTCAAGGAGTACCTGGCTGCCAATCCCAGAGACCGGGAGGCCCTTGAGCTCGTGTTCCAGGCCTACGTGGAGCTCGGGAACCGCGATTCCGCATTTCAGACGGCCATGGAGATTCTGGATCTGGATCCCTCGGCCCTCGACTATTACCAGTTCGGCTTTGATTACCTGAGCCGGGCGGGACGCTTTGACGAGATCATACCGCTCATGAAGAGAGGGCTGCGGGAAAACCCGGAAAACCGGATCCTCACGGATTATCTCATAGTGGCCTATCTCAGGACAGGACTTACAAAGCAGGCCATGGATCTCATGAACAAGGCGCTTCAGGACAGGCCCGGGGACCTGGATCTGATGCTCCAGTTGGCCGAGCTGTCGGACAAGGAAGGGCAAAGCCAGAGGGCGGTGGAACTCTATATGAAGATCCTCGAGGCTCGCCCCGGGGATAAGGAGGCGGTCTCGGCGCTGACCCGGCTCCTCGCCGCCAGGGGGCGCTCTCAGGAAGAGGCCGGGGATCTGAAAGCGGCCATCGAAACTTACAAAAATCTCCTTGAGATCAATCCAGAGGCCCAGAAGGCGCAGGAGAACTACCTCAGGCTCAGGTTGGAGACCATGTCGGATTGAGCCGCGGACCGTTTTGAGGTTTCAATTCATGTCCAAACCCCGATACCAGGTCACGGCGGCGGTTATCCTTCGAGAGGGCAAGGTGCTCGTCACCCGAAGGCCCCCTGGGGCTCACCTGGCGGGATTCTGGGAATTTCCCGGGGGGAAAAAGGAAAACGGCGAATCCCTGGAAGAGTGCCTGGGGCGGGAGATACGCGAGGAACTGGGCGTGGGCATCCACCTTGAAAGGCACCTCCTGACCCGGGAGCACGAGTACGAGACCAAACACGTGACGCTCCATTTTTATCTCTGCGCTGTTGAAGGACAGGGGGAGCCGCGGGCCCGCGAGGGCCAGGAGATACGGTGGGCCTCCCAGGAAGAGCTCGCCTCCCTCAGATTCCCCCCGCCCGACCAGGGGGTGCTGGACGCGCTCCGGCAGGGTCGGGGGCTCATATGAAGTTTTCCGGCTTTCCCCTTTCGTCCCCCGGCCATCCTTCCGTCTACCCGGCCCCCTTTCGTCACCCCGGCAACTGAAATCGAACTTACAAAGGTTTTCTTCGTGCCCTTCGTGACTTCTTTTTGCTCTCTGTGGTAAGGCTTTTTTAAAAAAAAGCCGGACTCCGAAGGGTCCGGCCGACTCTTTGAATTGTCGTAACTGGACGGCCTCAGCCCCCCAGTTTCTCCTTCAGGGCCTCGACCACGTTGAAGATGTCGTCGACCACGCCGTAATCGGCCACCCTGAAGATGGGGGCCTTCTTGTCCTTGTTGACGGCGATCACTGTTCCCGCGCCCGTGATACCCGCCACGTGCTGAAAAGCCCCGCTGATCCCGAAGGCCATGTAGACCTTGGGCTTGACGGATTTCCCCGAAGTCCCCACCTGGTGGTACTTTGGCAGCCAGTTCTTGTCCACCACCGGCCTGGAACAGGACAGAAGCCCGCACATTTTCTCTGCAAGCTCCTTGAAGACATCTATGTTTTCCTGCTCGCCCACGCCACGGCCCACGGAGACCAGGAGATCGGCCTGGGTGATGTCCACTTCCCCCGCACCGGCATCCTCGAACCCCAAGAGTTGACGCGTGGGCTCCGCGAGCCCGGCCGGGATATCCACCCGGACCACCTCGGCCGTGCGGCCTTCGGGCTTGTCCGGCGGGAAGGCGCTCGCTCGAATGGTGAAAAGGTAAATCTCCGAGTCCTTGAGGGCCACGCGGGAAAAGATCTTTCCCGTGTAGATCATGCGGACGGCCTTTGGCTTGCCCTCGTCCACCACGATGTCCACGCAGTCCGTGGCCAGTGGGAGGCCCGCCTTGACCGCCAGGGCGGGCGCCAGGTCCATGCCCCAGGCCGAGTGGGGAAGGAGGACCATATAAGGCTTGTGCTCTTCCAGCAGTTTCAGAAGGATTCCCTTGTAAAGATCCGCGTTGAACTCCTTGAGGCGATCGTCCTCGATCAACAGGACCTTGTCAACCCTCTCCGCGATGTCCTGAACAAAGGGTTCGCCCGGGGCGCCCATGAGTACGGCGGTGAGGGAGTGCGACAACTCCTTGCAGAGCGCATCCGCCTTGAAGATCATCTCGTAGCTTATGTCCCTGATTTCCCCTTTACGGTGTTCAACGAGTACGAATATTTCTCCCATTATATGCTCACCCCCTTCTCCTTGATAATGCGGAGGATGGCCTCCGCCACGGTGGCCGCATCCCCCTCGATCATCTCGGCCCCTTCCGATTCCGGCGGGAAGTAGTATTCTTCGACCGTTGTCATGGGGGTCAGGTCATCCGCGGAAAGGCCCAGTTCGCCGAGCTCCATCACCTTGAGCTCCTTCTTGGCAGCCTTTCGGATGCCCATGATGGACACGTAGCGCGGCTCGTTGATGCCCGTCTGAATACTCAAGACAGCGGGCACCTTGATTTTCGAGACTTCGTCCAGCCCGCCTTCCAGTTCCACCCGCAAGGTGGCCCCGCCGTCCTGGGGTTCGATCCCCGTGACAACGGCTGCATGGGGCGCGTCCAGCTGTTCGGCCAGAAGTATGCCCACCATCCCGGAATTGCTGTCATCCGACTGGACCCCGCTGAGCACCAGGTCATAGCCGTCGAGGCCCTTGACGACCTGGGCGAGGATTCGCGCCTTGACGAAACTGTCCAGCGGCTGATCCCCCGGCTCCACGCGAATGGATTTGTCGGCGCCCATGGCAAGGCATCGGCGAAGGACCTCCTCGTCGTCCTCCCCTCCGATGGTGATCGCCGTAACCGTGCCGTCGGTCTTGTCCTTCAGCTGAATAGCCTCCTCCACGGCATAGTTGTCCCATTCGTTCAACACATAAGCCAGCATGTCCTTTTTGACATCTTTTCCGGAGGCATCGATCTCCAGATCCACTTCCTGGGTCATCGGAACCCGTTTGACACATACCACAATATTCATTTAATCCACCTCCTATTCTCTTGCGTTCCCTTGCATTTATAAATGATCCGCTTTCATGTCAAGATTCTTGTTTCGCGGCCCGGCCTTGCCGGGCACCCCCTTCACCCGGACTTTCAATTGCCGAGGGATTCCATCTCCTTTTGAATCATGCCCAACAGATGCGTGTCCCGGCCGCTGAGGGACTTTGCCTTTTCAAAGTGAAAACGCGCCTTTTCCGGCTCGAAAGTCTTCTTGAAGAACAGCCCGAAATTGTAGTGGGCCAGCGCCAGCCGGTTTCGTCTCCCATAGGAGAGGCCCAGGTTGTAATACACCTCGTCCGGGGCGCCTTCCACTTGCGTGAGCCGCTCGAAAAGCCTTATGGCCTTGTCATCTTCCTGCATATTCTGGTAAGAAACGGCCAGCAAAAAAAGCGTCCTGTTGTTGTATCCATCCATGCCGGCGGCCCCCTCGAGGACCTCGACGGCTTTCTCATATCTGCCCTGCAGCTGGTAGGTCTCCGCGAGTCGATTCCGGACGGGCAGCAGATCGGGCCTTATTTCCATGGCGCGCTTGAGATGGGCCGCGGCCTCCTCGAAGTTTGAGTCTTTCTGGGAAAGCAGCCCCAGCCCGAAATGGGCGAGCCCGTCCCCCGGGTCCTCACCGAGGGCCCTTTGAAACTGCCGGCGGGCCGTGCCCGCATCCCCGTATTCGGCGGTGAGGATGGTCTTGACCACCCTGAACCTGCGACGGAAGGCATCCGTATCCGCCCTTTCCTCCGGGGGCGGACTGGACTTGAGGAGGCTGTCGATATTGGCCATGCGTTCCGGGCCTGTCGGATGGGTCCGAAGGTAGGCCGGGATCCTGTCCGTGCCGTAGATCTCCTCGGCCTGCATCCGATTGAGCACTTCCACCAGGGCGGAGGGCTCAAACCCGGTCTGCCGCATGTATGAAAAACCGAGCTGATCCGCCTGGCGCTCATCCTCCCTGCTGAAACTGAGCTGGGCCTGGGCGCCGGCGGCGAGTGACCCGGTCATGATGGCCTTGGCGGCCTCGCCCCCCACCAGGATTCCCGCGAGCACCCCCGCCAGGGTGGCCATGGTGAGCTTCTTGTTGAGGTCTATCCTCCTGGAGATGTGCCTGGCCATCACGTGGCCCATTTCATGGCAGGCCACGGCCGCCAATTCGTCCACGCTGTCCATGGAATCGAGCAGCCCCGTGAAGAAGAAGATGTGCCCGCCCGGCCCGGCAAAGGCGTTCATCACGTTTTGGTTGATGAGATAGAACTGGAAGGGAAAAGGCTGTACACCCAAGGGCCTGGACAGGTATGCCCCGAGATCTTCCACAAACTCTCTGGCGTACTCGTCCTCCACGAATCGAAAATGCTTCCTGATGTCCTGGAGGAATTCCCGGCCGAGTTTCTCCTCATCCTCGATGCTGAGCCCGAAAACGCCCGCGGGAAAAAACAGGACCCCTGAAACAAGCCAGGCACAAAGGAGAATCCACCACGGCCTACCGTGTCTCTTCCTCATTACGCCCCTCGATTCTCGGCGCCTCGACCCAAAGGCTTTCCAGATCATAAAAGGCCCTGACCGGCTCGTAAAAAATGTGTATGACCACATCCCCGTAGTCCACGAGGACCCACTGCCCCTCCCTTTCACCCTCCACGCCCAGTGCGTGGACACCGGCCTCCCGCATGCTCCTCAGAACATGCCTGGTGATGGCCTGCACCTGCCGCGTGGACCCGCCCGCGGCGACCAGGAAGTAGTCTGTCAGGGAGCTCATTTCCGCCACATCCAGAAGCACGGGGTCCAGGGCCTTGCGCTCCCGGACCAGCTTCAGGGCGAGGAGTGCCTTGTCCAAGCTCTTCATCGTCGGCTGTAAAGTCCTCTTTCCATGATGTAGGCCTCCACCGAATCCGGAAGGAGAAAACGTATGGACCTGCCCTGGGCCGCGGCCTCCCGGATCCTGGTGGAGGAGATGTCCAGGGCCGTGGTCTCCATGCGTATCAGGGTGTTCCCCGCCGCACCCATCCGGTACTCGCGGGGTCCCGCCTTGATGAAGCCGAGGTCCAGGGATTCCAGGAGTCTCTCCACATCCCGCGCGGTGCCTCCCGGCCTTTCCACCAGCACGAAGTGGGCGTAATCAAAGAGGGTCCGGTAGTCCTTCCACGTCCTGATCTCCCAGAACGCGTCCGTTCCCACCACAAAGTAGAGGTCCAGGTCGCATGCGTGGCTCTGGCGGATCTCTCTGAGGGTCCACACGGTGTAGGACGGCCCCTCCCTCCTGCCTTCCAAATCCAGGACATCCAGCACCGGCGTGTCCCCCAGGGCCATGCGGATCATCTCGTATCGATCGGCAAAGGATGCAACCGCGCCTTCCCCCTTGTGGGGTGGGACGGAGGCGGGGACAAGGCTCAGGCAGTCCAGGTCGAGGTTCTCGGCCACCTCCAGCGCCAGACGCAGGTGCCCAAAGTGGACGGGGTCGAATGTGCCGCCGAGAATGCCGAGTCGCAAGTGAATCTCCTCCGGATCGAGTCAGGTCCTCCTTTGTGTGCTCACCTGGTGAGCATGCACACCCCGTTTTCCTCTTCGAGATTCGTGGTCACCACCAGGTTGTCGCGGTGGATGACCTCGTCGTCGTGCTTGAAACCCAGGGCTTCCTCTATTTCCGTGCTCTTGAGCCCCATGATCTTCCGTATGTCGCCCGAATGATAGTTGACCATGCCCACGGCCAGCTCCCGGCCCTCCCGGTCCAGGATGGCCACCTTGTCCCCGTGGCTGAACCTGCCCCTCACCTCGCATATCCCGGACGGCAGGAGGCTCTTGCCGTTTTCGCGAACGGCCCGGCCCGCGCCGTCGTCCACCACCAGGGCCCCCTTGGGCGCCTTTGTGAAGGCGATCCAGTGCTTTCTGCTGCACAGGGGTATGTCCCTCGGCGTGAAGAGCGTGCCCTCGGCCTCGCCCCTGAATATTTTTCCCAAAATGCCCGGTATGCGGCCGTTGGCGATGACCGAGGCCACGCCCCCGTGGGCGACCTTTTCCGCGGCCCGAATCTTGCTGGCCATGCCGCCGGTGCCCAGAAAGCCGGGGATGCCGCTTGCGTTGTTCATCAACTCCCGGCTCACGCGGTCCACCACCGGGATCAACGCGGCGTCCTTGTGGACCCTGGGATCCTTGTCATAGAGGCCGTTTATGTCGGTCAGGTTGATCATGAGCTGGGATTCCGTGAGGTTCGTCACCATGGCTCCCAGGTTGTCGTTGTCCCCGAACTTTATCTCATCCACCACCACGGTGTCGTTCTCATTGATGATCGGGAGAACCCCCCAGTTCAACAGGACGAATATGGTATTTCGCGCGTTCAGGTAGCGCCTGCGGTGGGTGAGATCGTCCCGGGTCAGAAGGATCTGCGCGACCTTTTGTCCGTGCTTTTCAAAGGCCTCCTCCCACACGCGCATGAGATCGCCCTGGCCCACCGCGGCCATGGCCTGCTGCTGGGACACGGATTTGGGGCGGGTTTTCATGCCGACCTTCCTGAGCCCCGAGGCAATGGCCCCCGAGGACACCAGGATGACCTCCCGGCGGGCCTTTCTGAGCGCGCAGATCTCCGCGGCAAGGGCGGTCATCACGGGGATGTTGAGGCCGTTCTTCTCCGTGAGGACCCCGCTTCCCACCTTCACCACCAGCCGCTTCACAGGCCGGACCACCTGCTTCCTTTCCATCCTATCCGTCATCCGTCGTCCCTGTAATCTTTTCTCTCAAAAGGGCCCTGAGCTCCTCGATCCCCTCCCCTGTGAGCGCTGAAACGGGGAGGCTTTGGACGCCGTTTTCATCCAAAACCGAACGCATCGTCTCCACACTCCTGTGGACCCCCGGCCGATGAGCGTCCATCTTGTTCAGGAGCACGATCTGCTCCTTCTCGAGGAGGCCCGGATTGTAGTCGGCGAGCTCCGTCTCGATGGACAAATAGTCGTCCATCAGGCCGCCCTCTCCCGGGGGAGCGGTCATGTCGATGAGGTGGAGCAGGATTTCCGTCCGCTCGATGTGCTTCAGGAAACGGTGCCCGAGCCCCCGGCCCCGGCTGGCCCCCTCTATGAGACCAGGTATGTCCGCGACGGTCAAGGACATACCGTCCTCATAGGTGATGACCCCGAGGTTGGGTGTCAGGGTGGTGAAGGGGTAATCCCCGATGCGCGGCTGGGCTGTGGTGAGGCGCGCGAGCAGGGTGGACTTCCCTGCGTTGGGCAGCCCGATGAGACCCACCTGGGCCAGGTGCTTCAAGGAGAGCCGGAGCGTCCGTCTCTCGCCCGGTAGACCGGGTTGGGCCACCCTGGGAGCGCGGTTGGTGGCAGTGGCAAAGTGCTTGTTCCCCTTGCCTCCCCTGCCGCCGGCGGCGACCCGGATCTGCTGGCCGTCCCGGACCAGGTCCGCGAGGAGTTCGCCCGTTTCCCCGTCGAGGACGACCGTGCCCGGGGGCACCCGGACGACCACATCCTCGCCGTTCCTTCCAGTGCGGTTCCCGCCTTCGCCGGGCAGTCCGTTCCGTGCCTTGAATTGTCTTCTGGTGATGAAATCGGCAAGGGTGAAGGCCCCGGCGTCGGCCCGGAGATAGACACTCCCGCCGTTTCCGCCGTCTCCGCCGTCCGGCCCCCCCTTGGGGATGAACCGCTCCCTCCGGAAGCTCACGCACCCCCTGCCGCCGTTGCCGGACTGAACAGTGATCACCGCCTCATCTAGGAAACGCACAATAAGAATTCAGATAAGCTCTGCGAGCTGCGGGAGGCTCTGCGCCGAAGGGGCTGGGCACGGCGGGGTTGAGGATTCATGGAAAGAAACCGGGACCCTTTGCCTTTCCGGGTCCCCTGGAAAACTCACGCGGCGTAAACACTCACCTTTTTTCTGGTCTTTCCCAGCCTCTCGAATCGGACCACGCCGTCCACCTTGGCAAAAATCGTGTAGTCCTTCCCAAGCCCCACATTGGTGCCGGGATGGATCTTCGTCCCCTTCTGCCTGACCAGAATATTGCCCGCCTTGACCGTCTGCCCGGCGAACCGCTTGACGCCGTAACGCTGTCCCGCGCTGTCTCGGCCGTTTCTCGAGCTCCCGCCCGCTTTCTTGTGTGCCATGACTGAACCCCTTTACCTTTACTTCACGGCTTCCGCGGGCAATCACCTCACTCCTGTCAATGCCCGGGGAACCTCTTTCTCCTATGCGCCCGCCTCAACGTTTTCTATACGAACCAGGGTGTAGGGCTGCCTGTGCCCGCGGGTCTTCCTGTAGCCCTTCCTTCTCTTGTACTTGAAGACCATGACCTTCCGGCTCTTGTCCTGCCTCGCGATTTTTCCGGTGATCCGGGCATCGCTCAAGAAGGGGCTCCCCACCCTGACATCCTCGCCATCCGAGGTCAGAAGAACCTTGTCGAACACCACGCTGTCGCCGACCTCTCCGGCGAGTTTCTCCAGCTTCACATCTTCGCCTGCGGAAACCTTGTACTGCTTCCCGCCACTCTGAAACACCGCATACATGGGCTGAGACTCCTTATTGGAATTGTAAACAGGCAGGATATTCGACAAGTTTAATCATGTCAATCCAAAAATACCAATCGATGTTTTTTTGCACCCTGATCCGTTGATGAGCAGTGATTTTTTTTCATCCGACGACTTTAAATCATCTACAAAAAAATGGTGCCCCCGGCGCGACTCGAACGCACGACACCCAGATTAGGAATCGGTTTTTTTAGCCTGCCCTGCCCTTCCCGCCTTTTCCCCTGATTCCAATAAAGACCTTGACAATACTGAATAATTCGATTATTTTGTTTCCCATGAGTGCCCTAAAAATCCTTCAGTATCACGAAAAAAACCTTACACTATCCTTACACTGGAGAGGGGAACAGATATGGCAGAGCATAAAGCAACCCGTCCAAATGGAGAAATTTACCGGGGCGTTTACTACCGTGAGCACGAAACCCGGCGGCACGGATTACACCCGGACAGATACTATCTCTTGAGATTTTGGGCAAGAGGAAAAACTATGACCGAGGGCGTGGGCTGGGCAAGCGATAAAGTGAAACCTTCCGACGCATACAAGAGGCTTCTCGAAATCAAAACCGCCGTAAAAAATGGAACCTACGAAACCCCGGCGGAAAAAAAGGCCCGTGAAGAGAAGGATCGGGCCGAACAGGAAGCCCAAGCGGCCGAAACCGAACGGGCGGCTTTGACCTTTGGCGAAGTTTTCTCAAAAAATTATTTTCCGCATATCAAGGCAAACCGGCGGAACCCCCACAGCGTCGAGAACGAGGAAACACTTTTCCGGCTGTGGATTGAGCCCACCATAGGGAAGAAACCCATGGCGACCGTGGCCCCCTTCGACCTGGAAAAAATCAAGTCAAACATGCTGAAGGCCGGTAAAGCCCCCCGGACGGCCCGGTATAGCCTGGAGTTTGTGCGGCAAGTTTTCAATCATGCCATAAGGCAAGGCCTTTATGTGGGCGAAAATCCGGTTTCCAAAGTGAAGCTTCCAAAAGTGGACAACCGGCGAATGAGGTTCCTTAGCAGGGAAGAGGCCGAGGCCTTACTTAAGAACCTGGCAGGCCGGAGCAAGACAACACATGACATAGCAGCCGTTTCCCTTTATGCCGGGCTTCGGTTTGGTGAAATCACGGCCCTTCAGTGGAGCGACGTGGACCTTGAACGGGGAATCCTTCTATTGAGAGACACCAAAAGCGGGAAGACGCGGGCGGCCTTTATGAATGATCAAATCAAGGCCGTGTTCGCTTCCAAGCCCAAGAGCAAGCCCACTGCCTATGTTTTCCCGGACAATAAACATGGCGGCCGCATAGGCAAGATTTCGAGTGCCTTTTTAAGGGCGGTGGACGAACTGAAGCTTAATGAGGGAATCGAGGACCGGCGGCAAAAATTCACGTTTCATGGGCTTCGGCATACTTTCGCTTCATGGCTGGTTGAAGCAGGGACGGACCTTTTCACGGTGAAGGAATTGTTAGGCCATGCTGATTATTCCATGGCGGCCCGGTATTCCCACGTCGGGGCCGAAAGCCTACGGGCGGCCGTGAACCGACTGGACAAGGCCCCGGCCGAGACGCCCGAGGCGGAATCCATGCAGGAAGAAGCTTAACCAGTTTCCCGGCCTAGGGAGGCGCACCCGAAAAGCCGTTTCCCTGACGGCCTGGCCGGGAATTCCTTCAGGGACACGGAAGGGACCGTGGACATGGAAAGACCCCCCCAAAAACCGACCCCCCCGGACTGGCCTTTACGCCTTGCCCTGCTGAAGGAATCTCGAGCCTACCGGGCCTTTTGGGCTGAGCATGGCCCCCGAGCCCTGGAGGCATGGAGAGGCCTTCCAGAAAATGAGGCTGGCGACGAGCTGGCCGATTTCAACGGCATTTTATGGCACGAATACGGGCTGAGGCCCCCCGACACTGAGGCGGCCTGGCTGGCCCTGGACCCCAAGGAAGAGGCCCCCGAGCCCTTGCCCTTGAGGTTTCATGAGCCCCCGCCGGTGGTGGAAGTGTGCACGGATGCCCTGCCCGCCGAAGGGCAAACCAGGATTCCTATTGAACGGATTCCCGAAGCCCTGGCCCCTTCCGACCGAATCCTTAAAATTGATCTATCCCGGAAGCGCGGCGAGCTAATCGAAGAGTTCAAGAGGTTTCTTGACCGGGCTTCATACTTCCGAACGGCGGAAGACTGCCCGGCGCCATGGAAAAACAATTACGACGAATGGGCCCCGGACAATTCACGCCTTCGGGCCGAGGCTTGGAAGGCCCTTGCAGTGTGGCGCCTTCGACGGAAACGGAAGACTTATCCCGAAATTGCGGCGGCCCTGGACCTGACAGTATCGGCGGCGAAAATGGCCTTCCGGCGGGCCCATGAACTAGTCGAAGGCGCGCCCTATGACCCCGAGGCCCGGCCCGACGAAATCCGGCTGGGAGAGTTGCGGAAGACCTGCGACAGCTGCCCGATACGGGCGACATGCACGGAACCCTGCCCCGACGTTTTGCATTTCCTGGAGCAGGACCAAGTGAACCAAAGAGAGCTACCTATTGACACCATAAGATAAAAATCCTTCCCATACCTACCAAGTAAATTCACACTGTAAAAATAAGCGTTCGCCTTATTTTGCCCTTTCCCAAGGGTAACGGGGGGAAACCCCGAATACCCAAGGGAAAGGAGCAGACATGAAGTTAGAGCGACGTTTCAAAGAGTTGGTGGACAAGTGGCCTTCAGCCTTCGTTTCCCGGACCGACGCCCGGAAATTTTCGGGCGGTGCTGTGTCGGGAAAAAGCATTGCAAACCATGACAGCGCTGGGACGGGCCCCGAGCGTTTCCGTGTTGGGCGCCGAGTTGTTTACAGCGCCGAGGGCCTGGCAATGTGGCTTCAAGAGCGGGCTTCCGAAGTTAAGACGAAAGGAGGCCGCTAATGGAAAGGATTCGATACGGCGACGAACGGGCTTTCAAAGAAGAAGGGCTTCTTCCAGACCAGACCTGCCCCGACTGCGGGTGCATGCCTGGCGAGTTCCACGCTGAAAATTGCGATCAAAAAGAGTGCCCAAAATGCGGCGGACAGGCCCTTTCATGTGGTTGCAGGCTTGACACGGTGGAGGACTGAGCATGGAGGCCCTTCACGAGTTCCGAACCCACCTAGAGCAAGCCGGCCTGCGGCCCGGCGAAGTCTTGCCCGACGGTGTTCTTCGGCGCTGTCCGACGGCCGACCGGCCCAAGAGCAAAAACGGCGCGTACCAGCTATTTGAGGACGGGCGCGGCGGGTGGTATGAGAATCACGCCGACGGGAAAGGCCCCCAGGCTTGGCAGGCCAAGGGGGCCCGGATGGACCAGGCGGAACGGCGGCGGCTTCAAAGAGAAATCGAAAAGGCCAAGGAGCAACGGGAGAAGGCCGAATCCGAACGGCACGAAGAAAAGGCCCAAGATGCCCGCCGAACCCTTGAGGCCCTGCCCGAGGCAACCGACGCGAACGCCTACTTGCAAAAAAAGGGAGTTCGAGCTGTTCCCGGCCTGAAACAGGACCAAGACGGAAACCTTGTTGTGCCTGGACTGCAAGCGGACGGCAAGCCCTGGACCTATCAGACGATACCGGCCCAAGGGAAGAAGTTGTTTCTGGAGGGCGGGAAGGCCAAAGGCGCCTACTTCGTCGTGAGGGGTGCCGACGGCCCCCTGTACCTTGCCGAAGGGCTGGCAACGGCCTTGAGTATCCACCAGGCAACCGGCGCAACGGTCTTGACGTGCTTCAGCGCCGGGAACCTTGAAGCCGTGGCCCTCATGGCGCGGAAGCACTACCCGAAACGGTCAATCATTGTTTGCGGCGACGACGACCGACGGACGGAATCCAAAACCGGGAAGAACCCCGGTAAGGAAGCTGCCCACAAGGCGGCGCGGGCCGTCGGTGGTAAGGTGGTTTTCCCTACATTCGAAGACCCCGAGGGAAAATCAGACTTCAACGACATGGCGAACGAGCAAGGCCTTGGGGCAGTCAAGCGGGCCCTGGACGCGGCCGAGGAGCCCCCGGCCGTCGAGGCTGAAGACGAGTGGCCGGACCCGGTGCCCCTACCGGACGGACTGCCCCCGGTTGCGGCTTTCGACTTGGCCTTACTTCCCGAGGTTTTGAAGCCGTGGGCGGCCGATATTGCGGAGCGCATGCAAGCCCCCTCGGACTATGTGGCCGTAGCAATCATGGCGGCCGTGGGCGCCGTCATAGGGCGGAAGGTTGGTATTCGGCCCCAAGCTTCGACCGACTGGACGGTGACGCCGAACCAGTGGGCCCTACTCATTGGCCGACCTGGCGTGCTGAAGAGCCCCGCCATGGAGGCGGCCCTTGCCCCCATGAAAAGGCTTGGGGCCGTTGCGGTGGAACGGTACACAAACGAGCTTGGCGACTATGAGACAACCAAGCTGGCCGACAAACTGAGGGCTGAGGCGGCCGAAAAGGCGGCACGGGCGGCCCTGAAGAAAGACCCCGAGGCCGACCTTTCGGGGCTGCTGTCCATTGAAAAGGCCGAGGCCCCGACGCTGAAGCGGTACATGGCAAATGACACGACGGCGGCGGCCCTTGGTGAACTGCACAGACAAAACCCCAATGGGCTTTTGGTCTTCCGTGACGAGCTTGTTTCCCTTCTCAAAATGCTGGACCAAGAAGAAAACGCCGAGGCCCGAGGATTCTATCTTACCGGCTGGAACGGGGATTCCGCTTACACCTTCGACCGTATCAGCCGAGGCATGAACCTTTCAATCCCGGCAGTGTGCTTGTCACTTCTTGGAAGCACACAACCGGCCCGCATTGCACAATATGTCAAGGGCGCTGTTACAGGGACCGGAGACGACGGGCTGTTGCAACGTTTCGGGCTTCTGGTATGGCCGGACACTTCTGGACCCTGGAGGGACATCGACCGCTGGCCTGACGCCGACGCCAAGAACGAGGCCTTCAAAATCTTCGAGAGGCTTGACGGGCTGGACCCTCTCGCCATTGGCGGAAAGCAAGATACGGGCTTCGACGGGGAACCGGAGGGCGTGCCCTTCCTTCGGTTCGACGCCGACGGCCTGGACCTGTTCCGAGGCTGGAGGGTGGACCTTGAAGCCAAACTGAGGACGGGCGACCTACACCCGGCCCTTGAATCCCATTTTGCCAAGTACAGGAAGCTTGTTCCTGGCCTGGCCATTTCACTTCACCTGGCAAATGGGAAAATCGGCCCGGTTGGAAGCCATGCCGTACTTCAGGCCTTGGCGTGGAGTGAATATTTAGCGACACACGCCCGGCGCCTTTATGCGAGTGTCACAGCCCCCGAGGTATCGACTGCGAAGGCGATAATCAGAAAAATCCGAAGCGGCGACCTTCCGACAGTTTTGACAGTGAGGCAGATATGGCGCCCCCAGTGGAGCGGCTTGACCGACCTGAATGAAATAAAGGAAGGCCTGGCCCTGTTAATGGAGTTCAATTGGGTTGCCAAGACCCGAAAGGATACAGGCGGGCGGCCCCTGGAAGAGTACGAGTTAAACCCCAAGGTGGAGATATCAAAATGAAGTACATGGCCCTTTTAAAAAATCAGGAAAACGTACACCAAGAGGCCCTGCCAAAACTGTCAGAACCCCCTTTTGACAGTAATGGCAGTGAGGGCAAGAGGCATGTTTCCGAAAAACAAGAACCTGAGCCCATGGACTTCGACGCCGAAACGTCGGCTGTCCTTCACGAGCTGGGGGCGGCCGGAATCACAGTGCCCGACGCCCCACTTGAAATCCGGCGCGAGTGCCGGGCCCTTGAGGGCGAAATCACACGGGCTGTTCATGCCGAGGACGTGGTGAGGTTCAGGGCGGCGCTGAGTGCTTGGCGGCTGGCTTGGATGCGGAGTTTACATTGAACCCTTTAATGAGAGGAGAACGACAAATGAGGGATGATTTCGAAATCAGCACCAACAACGCAATTCTTCGGGAAACCTGCCCGGCGTGTGGAGAACCGCACAAAGACGCGGGTTGTCCCTACTGGATTTTTTGGAGAGGAACAAAACGGGCTATTTGCCAAAACTGTCTAGAAGAACATGCCCCGGACATGCTTGAGGACGTGTCGATAAGAAATACTGATTTTTTCTTAGAGGAGGGCTTCAAAGGAGGGCGGGAAAGGGGAAAGACTCAAGCCGAAAGGAAGTTGGAGAAAATTCGACACTACCTCAACAGGGACCCCGTGGAGTTTTACCAGTTTGATGGATTTGCAGATGCAAAAGCGGACGGACTGATTGAACCAGACCGTGACGGCGATTGGCTTTGCTGGGGTCAGACCGTCGAGCTTATGCACGGGGCGACAGTCCGCATGCTAGTGGTGCCAGGGACCCCGAATGCGGACGTTTTGCGGCTGATTGACAAAATCAAAGAGATTGTCGCTAGAGAGGGCTTCATTGATCTGACAGAAGACGACGCACCATTTTAACGAAAGGAGAGCACCATGGGAAAACGAGAGTTGGCACTTGAGAGATTTTTGGCAAGCGAGCAGTTCAAGCGATTCGAGGCCGAGGTTGAGCGGGAAGAGGCCCAGGCGAGCGACCGTAAGTCATGGGCGGTGGAGTTGCGCGAGCTGAGGGAAACACGGGAATCCCGCCTTGCACCCCTGAGGGAAGAAGTGCGCGAGGCCGAGAGGGCCGTGGAGGCTGCACAGGCTGAACTGCGTGAAGCCCTCGCGTGGCGGAGCCAGGCTGAGAACGCCCTTTCATTCGAGCTGTTCAGGCACGATTCACGGACTGAGGAGCTTCAGGTAAAACTGAGGCGGACTGCCCCGGCGGATCTTCGGGATAAGTTGGCGGATCTAAAATTCCAGAAGGAAATACTTTTGAATCAATCCCTGCCGGGCGACGCGATACCAGACGTACCCCAGGCCCTTGGATACAGCTGGGCGGACATTGAACGCATGAGGCGGGAGAAGGGCGATTCATACAAAGAGCGGGTTGACGCAATCGCGGACCTTGACCGGCAGATTGAACAGGCGACAGCCGAAATGCATAAAGGAGAATGAACTATGGAATACGAGTGGAGCGAACGAGACGACGTTCTTACCACGGCGAGGAGAGGCGCGAGTGTGAGCAGGTACGAGAGCGTGAAGCAGATGCGCGAACGTTGGTTGAAGGCCGGGGCCCCGAGGCACTACAAAGAGCGGTACGTTGCCGGGGAAGGCGTCAAAAGAGTTTGGACTACGGCCGCACGCCGAGAGGCCCTGGAAGACAAGCAAGACCCTTGGCGTGTTAAAACACGAGTTGCCCTAGCTGAGTTAAAGATAAAACATGCAGAACTAAAGAAAAAGGTACGATAGGGGGTAGGGGGCCGATTTCTTCACGCTTTCTAAGCGCGGAACCGAATTGGCCCCCGATTTTTTGCCCGAGTCATTTTTTCCTTTGAAAAATCCCGGGGTAAAAACCATGAAGGCACCAAAGCATTTATCACGACAAGCAAAGGCCCTGTTTCGGAGCATAACAGGCGAGTATGCCATTGACGACCCAGGCGGGCTCGCCATTCTGACAAGTGGGCTGGAAGCATGGGACCGGGCCCGACAGGCGCGGGAACAAATCACGGCTGACGGGCTGATTTTGGAAGACCGTTTCCAGCAAAAAAAACTTCACCCGGCGGCGACGGTTGAACGCGATAGCCGTTCACAATGGTTGCAGGCAATCAAACAATTGGGGCTTGACCCCGACGGCATGCCGAAAGGAGTTTAAGCATGACATACACAAGAGGAACAAACCGGGATTTTCCGGTTTGGATGTACGACTTCCTGCTTGAGGGGCGCGAACCGGAGCCTGCACCTGAAATAAATCCCTTTCAGGCGCTGATGTTCGTGGGCGCGGACCCGTCGGAAGATCCATGCAGGCACGGCCGAGGCCCTACATGGTTTAGCATGTGGGATATGGTGAAGGACGGGCCGGTTGTCCAGGCCTGGCGGAAGGAAAACCCCGGCAGGATTCCCCATGCCGAGGAGTTGTTAAGTGACAATTTTTGCTAATCGGAATATTTTTCCTTTCGATTCACGCCAAGCGGAACGCCTTAACTGTCAAGCGTTTCGAGCGGAACAACCTTTTAACGTCGATAGGTCAGAAACGCCAAGAAGCCTTTATTTGTTAGGTTCTTCAAGTGACGGAATAAGGATTATTTTTTTGCCAAACACTTTTAACCAATACTGTCAAGGCTTTCAGATACCTTTCGACCTTCAAGGAATACTGGCTTAACAGGGGTGCAATATTTTCTTGCACCTTAGAATGAAAATGAATGAACGTTCAAAAATCGTTTTAGGAGGAAACATGACACCAGGACGAGCAATCCGGGCCCATTGCCTTGAGTGCGTGGGCGGGCCCCATGAGGTGCGCGACTGCCGAGGAGACAAGCTGCTATCCGGCGGGGCCTGTCCTTTCTTTCCCTTTAGGCACGGCCGGGGCAGGCCTTCGGTCAAAGTAATCCGCCGATTCTGTTTGAACTGCATGAACGGACGGCGAGACTTTGTGGCCGAGTGCGAAACCGAGGGCTGCCCCCTTCACCCCTTCCGCATGGGGCGGAACCCTGCCTGTGCCGGAAAAGGGGGCTTCGTGAGCAGGCCTTTCGTTGACGAGAATCGACCGGCGGGGGCGAGTGCATAGGAAGGCAAGGGCCCCCGACAAACACTCAATACGGCCCCGTTTCGGCGGGGCTCTTTCTTTTTCGGGCAGGCCCAGGAGCCCCCATTAGAAGAAATTCCTTACACTATCCTTACACTGGAGCCCCTTACACGAAAAAGGCCCTTTCGAAGAAGGGCCTTAAGTTGTTGATTTTGCTGGTGCCCCCGGCGCGACTCGAACGCACGACACCCAGATTAGGAATCTGGTGCTCTATCCACCTGAGCTACGGGGGCACTCGGTCGATATGTAGCACAGCCCAACAGTTTTTCAAAGAAATTTTCAAAAGATTTTTTTCCGGCTCCCTTGCCCCGAACCCTGGGGCCTGGTCTTAAACGGCAAAAATCAGGGCATGGACAGAGCCCCGACCTGCCCTTAAGTAAAGGTTCCACACTGAAATGAAACCCCCTGATTATGCTCGACAATGTGGCCAATTTTTCTCTTGACACGCCTACCGGTTTCACATAGGATGCGACGAGTTTAAGGTGCGGTGATGTGTGATTCCGCGATCCTTAAGCGCCCAACCCAGACGAAAGGAGGTGAATTTTCGAGGACTTACGTCAGGAGTGCCCTATGGGCATTCCCAAATCGGACAACGCATTTCAATCAACCTTCTGGAGGAATTCAGCATGAAAAAACTTATGATCCTTCTTCTCACCGCGGCCATGGCCTTTACCTTCGCGGGTACAGTCCTGGCCCAGAACACGGTCACGCTCAGCGGCGTGCCCGCCGATGCCAACCTTCGGGTCTTCTGGCCGCTCGTTTACAGCGACCTGAGAACCGGCGCATCCGCTTACATGGTGTCCAACGACCCCGTCCTGGGTGGTTGGTACCCGACCGGTACAACGGTCTTTGCCGTGAGCAACGAGCGGGACATGAACGGCGGTACAGAAATGCTCGCCGTGCAACTCACCGCCCTTGGGGCCAATAACCTGTCAGGGACAACCCCCATCGGTCCCCCGCAGCTGCTGACCGGTACAACCTCCGAGATGATCCTTTATGTCATCTCACCGGTTCCCGTGGCCAATACCGGGGCCAACGGCGGTGCCACGCTTTACAAGATCGACGGCGGTACAGGCGCGATCATGTCGGCGGGTGTGCCCTACACCGGTTTCAATGCAGACAATTCCGATATCGGCGGTGTGTACGCGAATACAATCGCCGGAACAACTGCCTGGTCCGTTGCCCCACCGACCCTGGAATGGGATGCAGCCACCTCGGCGGCCTCCATTTACGGAGTCTCCGGCGTCTCAACTCTTAACGTCGCAGGCGCCGGTGGTATGTCCGGTGTCTCCATCTGGCGAAGAAGCTCGGCGACACTTGGCGTGCCGGCCGTTACAGGCACCACCGCATTTAGCTTCGGCAGCGGCGTGAGCGCCGTCTATGCCGCGCCCGTCATCTCGGGCAACAGCCTCTTCATTGTCGGCGTTCATCGCTTTGGCGGTGTGTCGGTTTTCCAGTTTGACAAGCGCGACCTGACCGCAGGCGGAGACAATGTCTACGGCGCGGCCTTGAACAGCGCCAATGTCATCGAGCCGGGCGGCATGATTGTTGAGACTACTGGACAGCTGACCCCCACCCCGGTCGCCCAGTCCGAAGGGACATCCGGCGGCACCCTGTACGTGGTCGACTGGTCCGGTGGTGTGACCCTGTATGACACCCAGAACCTGGCGCAGCTATTTGCCTATGACTATGTCTCCTCCACTGCCGGCGTCACCGCTTCTCCGGTGGCCAACGACACCCGCCTGGTCATCCCCTGGGCAAGCTCCGTGTCGGTTTTTGCGACCAACCCGGGATCCCTCAATGTCGCAGGCGGTAGCGGTGTCTCCCTCATGTGGCAGTATGACTTCGACGCGGGTGCCGGTGTCGCGAACAACACCAACCAGATCTGGGCCACGCCGGTCATCTCCAACGGCTATGTCTGGGTGGCGGTCCTGGATACCGGAACAGCCGGAACGCCCACCAACATCTGGAGGTTCGACCTCAATGACACCTACGATGGGGAAGGCGTCATCGTGAGCACGGAACCGACCATGTACAACGGGCCCATTGTCGTCGGCGACTATGACGACGATGACGACAACGAGAACGGCAACCTGTGGTACAGCGGCTACACCGGCGTCGTCGACAAGCTCAACCAGGCTCGATGGGCCGAGGCCAACGAGTACTGGACCCAGCTGAAGTTTGACGCCGCAAAGACCGGCGAGAACACCCTGCCCGAGAGAGACGACGACGATCCTCCGGGTGACGACTCCGGATGCTTCCTGAGCACCATCAAGTAACCGGCTCGTCTTTACTAACCCAGTAACCTGAAGCCAGAGGGGGCTCGCTCGTGCGAGCCCCCTTTTTTTGTGGGAATGCCGGGGGCGGCACCGCTCTCACCCTTGACATGGATGGAGGCCTGTATTATCAAAGACCATTTGCACTTCACCATGGGCCCGTGTGAGATACACCAGAAAAAGTTGACCCCATATGCCTGAAGCAAAAAGTCGAACGAGTTTTTCGCCATACACTTTCATCATATACATCCTGGCGTTCGGGGTGCCCGTGCTCGTGCTCCCCGGCGTCCTGGACAATGCCTTCAATCTGCCCAAAAGCCTGTTGCTTCAAACAGGCACTCTCACCATGCTGGGGATGGCCTCCTTTTCCTTTCTCAGGGGAAAGGCCGTTCCCCTGCCGGCCGACTCCACGCCCAAGCTGCTGGTCGTGATCCTGATCCTGAACTTTTTCAACTTCTTTTACACCCAGAACCCCTACTTCACCATTGTTGCCGCTTCACTCAACATCTCCTGCCTCGCTTTTTTCTATTTCACTTCCACCCACACCAACGGCACACGGGCTCAGTGGCTACTGATCATCGCCGCCGCAAGCGGGGTCCTGGTTTCGCTCGAGACGTACCTCCAGTTCACCGGCCATTTTTATCTCTTCAAGTGGGCATACAAGGGGATGATGGTCATGGGCACCATAGGCAACTCCAACTACCTGGGCGCCTACCTCGTGTTCCCGCTCTTTGCCATGGCCGGTCTGATCTTTCTTTTCCCCGGGAAACGGCGCTTAATCCCCGCGGCCCTTTTTGTCTTCATCCTCGGGGCCTTCCTTTTCACGAGGGCCCGGGCGGGCTGGCTGGGATTCTTCCTTTCCCTCCCGTTGTTTTTGTATCTGTTGAAGCGCATCCACAAGTTCTCCATCTCGGAGCATGTGAGGCTGCATCCCAAGCAGACGGCGGTGGGTGTCCTTTTGTGCGTCATCCTGTTCTTCACCATGTGGTACGCCGCGCCCGACCAGTTTCACACGATGATGAGTTTCAAAAATGTCACGAAATCAGACACGCTCCGCCTGAGGATCGAGAAGTATTATGCGGGCTCCTGGTGGCTCTTCAAGCAAAACCCCCTCTTCGGCACCGGCCTGTGGTCCTTCCGCAATCAGGTGTACCGGGCACAGGCTGAAATCAACCAGGTGGATCCCACCTTTTTCGAGGACTACCCGGAGCCCAAGCCCCGCCGCGTTCACACGGAGTACCTGGAGATCCTCAACGACGGAGGGGTCGTCGCTGGGGCCGTTCTGCTGATCTTTCTGCTGGCTGTCATGCGTCACGGGTGGATCGTCATCCGCGACGAAAACATATCCACAAAGGAGCGGACCATTACGGCTACGGCCTTCTCCTCTCTCACCGCCGTCCTGCTCGCAAGCCTCTTCTTCTTCTCCTTTCGGATCAACAGCACGCTCTTTATGACGGTCCTCATGATGGGCATTGTGGAAGGGATTTATCTCCACAACCATGATCTGATAAAAAGGGTCCCGGGGTGGCAGGGCCCCTGGGGCGGCCTGCTCATACCGGTGGTTTTGCTGATCCTGATCGGGCTCCTCTGGTTTACAGGCATTAAACCTTTCAAGGGAGAGATGGAGCACCTCAAATACAAGACCGCCCTTCAGAAGGGGGATGCCCAGTCCGCCGAGCGCCATCTCCTCAAAGCCTTGGATTACGACCCCCACAACACGGCGTATCTCCTTTACGCGACACAGCTCTACATGAACTTCCTGAAGAACTTTCCAAAGGCCAATGATTTCATAGACCGCGCCATACTCGACTACAACGGCGACATCACGCGCTGGGCCCTCTTCTACTTCAAGGGCGTTCTCAAGCTCCAGGGCGGCAGCCTCTATGAGGCACGAAACGCCTTTCAAAAGGCGCTCTACTTCAACCCCGAATTCGGGGCGGCCCGGCAGGAGCTCAACAAGGTCAACGAGATCATCAAAAACAACGACCGCATCATGATCAAATTCAGGTAATGGCTGTTTACGAATACAAGGCCCTGGACAACAGGGGAAAAGAAAAACACGGGATCGTGGAGGCCGAGAGCCGCGTGTCGGCCGGGCACGCTCTCAAGCGCATGAACCTCTACCCGGTTCACATCAGGGAGACCACCCGAAAAAGCCTGGAAGAAGGCCGAAAGGCCGGGCACCCCCTTCAGGGCCTTTTTCAACGGGTCACCAGAAAGGATGTCTCCCTTTTCACCACGCAGCTCTCGGCGCTCGTCGAAGCCGGGCTGCCCGTGGTGGAGTCCTTCGATATCACGATCAAGCAGACCGACAGGGAGTCCGTCAAGAAGGTCCTGTCCGTGATCAAGGAGGAAGTGAACAAGGGCGTCTCCCTTGCCGACGCCTTCAGCCTGTTTCCCCGCCAGTTTTCCCCCCTGTACATCAATATGGTCCGCGCGGGCGAGGAATCCGGGAGCCTTGAGATCGTCCTCAAAAGGCTTTCCGAATTCCTGGAGAGCCAGATGGAGCTCCGCTCGAGAATAACGGCCACCCTTGCCTACCCGGTGCTCATGTCGCTGGTTGCCGTCTCGGTGGTGTTTTTTCTCGTCACTTTCGTCATCCCCACCGTTGCCGGCATTTTCCAGGACATGAACCAGGTGCTCCCCATGCCCACGAGGATACTCCTTGCAATCAGCGGCATATTGAAGGAGATTTGGATTTACCTGGCGGCCCTTCTCGTGGTCCTTTACATAGGGCTGGTGCGATTCAAGCAGACCGAAAGGGGAAGGATCCTGGTGGACCGGCTGAAGCTGAAGGCCCCGGTTTACGGCCCCCAGTACCGCAAGATTCTCATGGCCCGTTTCACGAGGACCTTGGGGACCCTGCTGACCAACGGCGTCCCCATTGTGACGTCGTTTGACATTGTCAAGAATGTCGTCGGCAACACGATCGTGTCCGAAGAGATAGAAAAGGCGCGGGAGGACATCCAGGAGGGAAGGGAGATCTCGAAGCCCATGGCCAGGAGCGGAATTTTCCCTCCGGTGGTCGTCAACATGATCGCCGTGGGCGAACAGAGCGGGCAGCTCGAGGAAATGCTGAACAGGGTCTCCAGGATACTGGAAGCGGAAATGGACAGCGCGCTCAAGAGGTACATGTCTCTCCTTGAACCCGTGATGATACTCCTCATGGGGGCGGCGGTGGCCTTCATCGTGATAAGCATTCTTCTGCCCATATTCGAGATGAACCAGCTCATACGCTGATCGTGCACAACCGGATCGGCCGAGTGATTTACGGAGGCAGGAACCATGGATCATGGAATCAAAACCAGCAGGAATCACTGGATCCCGGCTTTCGCCGGGATGACGACGCGAAGGGATTTTCGTGGAAGCGGCGGTTTCACGCTCATTGAAATCATGGTGGTCCTCGTTATCCTGGGCATACTGGCGGGTCTCATCGTGCCGAGGATCATGGGACGCCCGGAAGAGGCCAGGAGGACCAAGGCGGCCCTGACCCTCAGGAGCCTGGACTCGGCCCTCAAGCTCTACAGGTTGGACAACGGGGTGTACCCCACCACCGAGCAGGGCCTGGAGGCCCTGGTTGAAAAACCCCAGACAGGAACTGTTCCGGAAACCTGGCGCGAGGGCGGCTACCTAGAAAGCCCGAGGGTGCCCAAGGACCCATGGAATCATGATTACGTGTACATCATGCCTGGGGAACACGGGGACTACGATCTCAGCTCCTACGCCCGGGACGGGGAAAAAGGGGGCGAGGGTGACAACGAGGACATCAACCTGTGGGAACTGGAGTAACAGGGACGGAGTTTCCATCCGTCATGGCCGGGGCAACACCTCCACGTTCAAGGAAGAACCGCGCCCGAGGCTTCACTCTCATAGAGTTGACGGTGGTTCTCTTCCTCATGGGCATTTTTGTCTTTGCAGCGGTCCCCAACATCCAGAATTTTCTCTTCAGCAGCGACCTGGAGAGCGCGGCAAGGTCCATGAAGGCTGTTGTCCGGCTGGTGCGGTCCAAAAGCATCCTGACGGGCCGGTACACCGCCCTGTGCATAGACCTCGACCGGAACGCCTACTGGGGGGAGTTCGATGAGCCGGACGCCCGGGAAAAACCTTTCACGGGGTCCGGCGCCGACAAAAAACTCATGAACCCGAGACAACTCCCCAAGGGACTCCGGTTCGTGGACGCGGCCTCCATAACGCTACCCAAGGCCACGAGCGGTCAGGTCCGGTCCATATTCAACCCCAAGGGGGTTGTCGAGGAGACGGTCGTTCATCTCGCGGACAAACGAAATCGCATCATGACCATCGTCATCAATGCCTTCACCGGAAGATTTTCCATCTACAATGAGTATGTCGACGTGGAATATGAAAACACCCCCCTCTTTTTCGGCGGCGATTGACCTCGAGATTTTCACGGACACAACCGGACGCAATCCATGAGGACACTTTTGATCCATTTCCCACGCGCAGGGGCTCCCCCCCGGCCTTTGGGATGCACCCCGGACGGCTTCACCCTCCTCGAGGTCATGGTCGCCATGGCCATTCTCGCCACGGCCTTTGCCGCGGTGCTCCGGCTTCACGCGGATTCCATGGACATGGTCATCGAGAGCCGTGTGTATACTCGGGCCGCGGAGCTTGCCCAGATGAAAATGACGGAGGTGGAAGTCACGGGGCTGGAAAAGCTTGCGATGCTTTCAGGCGAATTCCAGGACATCGCCCCTGATTATTACTGGGTGGTGGAAGTCGAACCGGCGCCCGTGGCCCCCTGGAAAAGGGTTTCAGTACGCGTCGCCAATAAAAACGTGAAGGGCGGGGGAGTCCGGCTGGTCTCCTACATTCTCAGCGGAGAGCTCGATGCCGACACGATCAAAAAACAATGAGTTTTTTCCAGGTGAAACAGCCGGGACCGGGGCGGGCTTCACCCTCGTGGAAATACTCATAGCCGTTTTCATCCTCGCCGTGGTCATGGCCACGGTCATGGGGACGTTCACGGGAGTCCTGTCGAGCGCCAGGGAGGCCGAAAAGCGGGCGGATCTCTACCAGACGGGGCGGGCGGTCATGGACATCATCACCGCCGACGTGCGGTGCATGCTCGAGAAATCGGAAGGCCGAACCGGGGAAAGCGCCGACGATGCCGGAGTGCCCGCCGGCCCGGAGGGTGAATCGGAATTCGTTCAAACGACGCTTGGCAGTTTCATCACCACAAATTCCCTGACAATGGGTCGAAGACAGAACCCCTTCCCCTCCGAAGTCTCCTACACCCTGAAAAGGAACTCTCAGGACAATCTCTTCTCCATCTGGCGGCGTGTCGAGTCGCCGCCGGATCCGCCCTTTGACCGGGGGGGCAGGGAAGTTCCCATTTGCCGGATAGTGGAGAATTTTCGTTTGGAAATTCGGGAGATGGGTGCTAAAAGAGAGGGTTCGACGAAAGGACTTCCCCGGGCTGTCCTGGTGGATTTCACCCTGCACATGGATGACGACAGAGAGCGGTTCACAACCATGGTCCGGCCGGTGGTCGGAGACTAGCACTCAAATGGCGGCAGACGACTCCATAAAACCCCAGAAACGGCAAAAAGGCATCGCCCTGATCACCACCCTGTTGATCACCGCCCTCCTGGTGGTGGCCATCGTGGAATTCAACCGGGCGGCGGTGGCCGACATCTCGACTTCCATGAATTTTGTCGATGACAAGAAACTGCTCTACACCACCATCTCTGGCGTCCGGGCCATCAAGGATCTCTTGGTGCTGGACGCCCTTTACTCAAGATGCGACGCACTTTTTGAGCAGTGGGCGCGGGGAAGGGAATATTTCACAGCGGCCTCCTCGCTGCTGGAAGAAGGGCAGATCTCGGGCGAAATTCAGGACGAAGAAGGCAAGATCTCCATCAATGCCCTCGTGTCCATGGACGGGAAGCTCCAGCAGGTACAGCTCGACCGCTGGAGGAGGCTTTTGAGCCAGCCCCGGTTCGGCCTGGCCCCACAACAAATCGACCCCATCATCTTCGGGGTGAAGGACTGGATCGACGCGGACGACATTGTCGAGGGCATTTACGGCGCCGAGAGCCTCAACTATGAAACACGCGGTTACCGATGCAGGAACGGCCCCATGGAGAGCGTCGAGGAGATGCTCCTCGTGCGCGGGGTGACGCCGATCATCTTTTACGGGGAGGGCCGCCGGGAGGGTATCGGTCGATATTTCACCGTGTACGGGGGTGGGCTCGTCAACATCAACACGGCCCCCATCCCTGTGCTCCTGTCGCTCTCGGACCTCATGAGCGAGGACACGGCCAGGGAGATGGACGCGTTCCGGCGCGACGAATCCAACAGGATGGACCTGCAGGATGTCAAGTGGTACAGGCGGTTCTGGCCTTATGAAGACCTCCTCCCGGAAACCCTTCTCAAAACGTCCTCCGGGCATTTCACCGTTCATCTTCGAGGCACCCTGCGCGACAGTGTGAAGGAAGTCCGCGCGGTCGTACAGCGCTCCAGCAAGTCCGCGGAGATCGTCTACTGGAAGGAAATCACTTGATGAACGGACAAGTCATCGCCATATATTTGACAGAAACGGAGCTGCGGGCGGCGGTCATCGACAACAGAAACGGCGCTCCCGTCATCCACGGCATTTATCGATCAGCGGCCAAGCCCTTTGACCCCGCGAAAGCTCTCGAGGGTTATGTTGACCGGCTTTCCTCAAGGGACCACCAGGCTGTCCTGATCGTCCCCAGCGAAGACCTGGTCTACAACGAGTTTTCTTTCCCCTTCAGCAGCAGCCGAAAGGTCGAAAACGCCATCGCGTTCGAGATCTCTTCCGGAGAGAACGCCGAGAATTATGTCCTTGACCACATAAAATCCCTGAGCAGGGAAGCCGGGCTCTTTCGTTTCATATCGGCACAGGCGGACAGGGGCAGGCTCCAGGAAAAAACACGAATCATTCAAAAGGCCGGCCTCCGACTGATCGGGATAACCGCGGACATTTCCATCCTGGGTCTTTATTTCCAGGAGCAGGACGAAGCACTGGTCATGGACATCGGGGAAAAGTCCACCCTGTTCGCACTCTACAATCAAGGGATACCGGTCCTTTTTCGAACCGTTCCCATTGGGGTCGAGGCATCCCCGGATAACAACGGGGATAGGTGTTCCGACGAACTGAACCGCCTGTCCGGCGAAATCCGGCGCACCGTCCACTCCTTCAACACGAAGGCGGGGGTTCACCTGGAACGGGTCTGGCTCACCGGCAATCTCCTTGCGAACGAAAATATGTTCGAAAAGCTGGGACACAACCTCCACATCCAGGTGGATATCAAAAAGAGCAGCGAATTCGGCGCGGTCATACAAGACCACGACCTGCCTTATTGGGATTTCAACGTCTTTTCAAATATTTTAGGCGCCGCCTTCTGGAACAGAAAAAGCGCATGTTTCAGTTTGATGAAAGAGGAGTTCACGGGGCGCTCCAGGGAGAAGAGCGGGGGCCTCATCCGGTGGGTCTCCATCGGCGGCGGCCTCCTCGTTTTGACTTTCTTTCTGTCCCTGGTTTTGGCCAACGCGGTCCTCCAGAAGCGCCATGACTTTCTCTCGGACGAGATCAGGAAGACGTTCAGTTCGGCCTTCCCCCAGGTGACCAGGGTGGTGGACGAGGTCAAACAGGCCAGAAACCTCTTAAACAGCAGGCGGCTCGGAAGCATGGCCTCTCCTGAGTCTCAAGGCCGCCTGGGCCTCCTGGATGTGCTCAACACGATAAGCTCGACGGTCCCGGACGGCACTTATTTTCAAGTCATCAACATGTTCTGGGAAACCGGGAAAATGGAGATACAGGCGAGGACCGATTCCTTCAAAACCGTCAACGAAATCCAGGAATTGCTCGGCCGGACCTCGGATTTTTCGGAAGTGACCATCAGCAACGCACGGCTCAGGGAAGACACAGCGGATGTGGAATTCAAGCTCACTATCAAGACTGGTTGACAAAATTCGGGAGTTGAGCACACGCGACCGGATAGCGCTTTTGATCGGCGGGGTCTCCCTGCTGTTGTTTGTGCTCTTTCAATTTGTTTTCCAACCGCTTGCTGACAAGCGTGACAGCCTGGAGGCGGGCATCCGGGCCAGGGAAAAGGAACTGGTGGAACTTTCCGGGATCGTTAGACAATTTGAATCACTCAATGCTGGCTCATCGAAACTTTCCGAGGCGGAAAAAAATTTCAACCTTTTCGCCGCCCTCGAAAGGATCGCCAACCAGTGTGACATCATGGACAAGGTCGAGTACATGAAGCCCGGGTCCATGGAACTGGACAGCCTCCGAAAAGAAGACTGGGTGGAGGTCAAGTTGAACGATACCACACTCAAGCAGATCACCCGGTGCCTGTACATGATCCGCACCTCGGGATACGGCATCTATTTGAAGCGATTCTCGGCCAGAAAAGACGGGGAGTTCCTGAACGTCGTCATGCAACCGGCTGTTTCGATAAACAAATGATTTTTTTGCGAAGGGGTGAAATTGTCTAGGAAGAGGCTGCTTCTCATACTGTCCGTGCCCATTTACGGGGTCCTGGTCTTCTTCTTCCTGACCGCCCTGAGAATGCCCCTGGACATCGTAATCCCCAGGGCTGTGCACTCGCTGTCAAAAGGGCTGGTGACCATGAGAGTCCGGGACGCAGGGATAACGTTTCCGGGGAAGGTCACCCTGGAGGATGCAGGGATTCGCATCCGAGCCAAAGGGTCGGATATTTGCAGCGTCATCCCCCGCATACTCCTGGACCCGGAATACGGAAAGCTCCTCACAGGCCGTTTGTCTTCCCTGTTTTTCGTGGACATGCCCGCGGGCAGCCTCGAAGGCCGCATGGGTTTCCCCCTTGCCGGGCCCCTGAGAGATGTTTTACTGTCCATTCACACCGAGGGATTCCAGCTTGAAAGGATGCCCCCCATCCAGCAGGCTCTCAAAAGGGGAATCCGAGGGGATTTCAGCGGGCACGTGAACCTTCGGGGGAACTTAAAGGATGTGACCCAGTGCCGGGGTGATGGGGTCCTTGTCATCTCCGACGGTTCCATAGGCACGCGAATGGGACTTCCCGGGCTGGAGGAGATCCCTTTTCGGCGCCTGGAACTGAGCTATCTATTGAAGGACGGCGAGGTGGACCTGGAAAAGGCCGAGATGGAGGGGGATCTTTTTTCCGGGAGTTTCCAAGGGAAAATCATGCTTGAAAAGACGATTTCCAGGAGCCGCCTTTCGATGAAAGGGATCCTCGTGCCCGGAGAGGAGATCAGGGCCAACGCGATCCTGGGGCAATTGATCGGGAAGGCGGCTGAAAAGGGAGGTTCTATTCCCGTCAGCGTTCGAGGCACACTGAAGGCGCCGAGGATTGTCCGCGGTAAGAGCTGAATTATGGACACAATCATGAAAACTCCGCTAACCAAATGGGTTCTTTTGTTTGCCTTTGCGACCATTGTCGCATATCTTTTGAGCACGCTCGCCGTCTTCTGGACAAGATGGCAAGCAGCCGACCACATCCCCGTTGAGATGTGCACGGAGGTCGTGGCGGAGAAGAGGAGCGAACCGGTCCGGCCCCTTGATTATTTCAGCCGCATCTGGGACAGGAACCTGTTCAATGTGAAAATCGAAGAGGACCTGGAGGACCCCGCCAAAAAATTGCTGGCACAGATCGACCAGCTTTCGCTGACAACCCTCAACTGCAATCTTATAGGAACGATTATACACGAGGGTAAAACCTCCTGGGCCATCATCAAGGACAATCAATCCGGAAAAGAAGAAAAGGTCCAGGTTGGAGACAAGATCAAGGGGGCCGAAGTTGTCATGATCCTCCGGAACAAGGTGGTTCTGAATATCAACGGCGAAAACCAGCTCCTCATCATGGGAATTGAAAAAATCCGCGCCGAAAACAGGAAAAGCACGGAAGGGGGTGAGGCAAACACCCCGGTCGATGTGGAGACCTATAATATCAGCAAGGATTTCATCACCGACAGCGTGAACAACATCCCGCAGATAATGGCCACGGTACGGGTCAAGCCCTATTTCGAGGACGGCCGCCCCGCCGGTTTCCATGTGAGCAACATCAAAGACGAAAGCATTCTCAAGACAATGGGCTTTAAAGACGGGGACATCATCAAGAGCGTGAATGGAAGGGAAATAAAGACGACCCAGGATGTCATGACACTTTACAACGCCCTCAAGGACAGCAATTTTTTCGGAATCGGTATCATTCGAAGCGGTCAAAGAAAAACCCTGAACTTCAAGGTGAGGTAATCATGATCGGAAGTGCGATTCGGCGTTCTCTTGTGTTGATTGCAGCGGTATGTTTTGCGTTCAGCATCACGTCCCTGGGAGCGGCAGGAGTCTTTGCCCAGGAAGAAGTCAAGGAGGTGGCCCTGGACTTTGATGACGTGGATATTCGGCTGTTCATAAGGGTGATCAGCGAACTCACCGGAAGAAATTTCATAGTCGACAACAACGTGAGGGGCAAGGTCACGGTGATTTCACCGCGCAAGCTGACCACCGACCAGGCATTCGAGGTCTTCAGGTCCGTTCTTGCGGTCAACGGCTTCGCGCTGGTGGACAGCGGCGAGGTCACGAAAGTCGTGCCCGCAGCCAACATGAGCGGATACGAAATCCCCGTCCACGCCCGAAAGGTCATGGAGGCGGAAGATCAGTTCATCACCCAGATCATACCCGTGAAGTACCTGGATGCCAAGGTCCTCCAGCCCATTGTCAAGCCCCTGCTCTCACCGCGGGCCAGCATCCTTGTATCCCCTTCCTCGGATCTTCTCATTGTCACCGACTACAAAAGCAACATCAGAAAGATCGATCAGCTTCTGGACGAGATCGACGTGGATGTCGCGGACATGGTGATCGAACGCCTGAGTCTGACATACTCCTCCGCATCCCAAGTAGCCGCGAGCATAACGGAAATACTTGAAGCAAAATACGCGAACGCGGAAGCCGGAACACAGAAGAAGCCTTTCAAGCTGGTCCCGATCGAGCGGACCAACACCCTCATCTCCGTGGCCCCGCCCGAATTGGCCATGGAGATACGAAGCGTGCTCTCGAAGATGGACCAGCCCACCCCCGAGGGCAAGAGCCTTCTGAATGTCTACTACCTCGAAAACGCGGACGCCGAGGAGCTGGTGCAGATCCTCACCCAAACCGCGGGCGCCATGGAAACCGGTTCGGAGTCCCTCCCGTCAACGCAGACGCCGGCCCTCCCGACAACCACCGAGGCAGGCGGGAAGGTGGTGGGGGGCACTTTCACCGCCTTGGGCAAGGAAATCACCATCACCGCGGACAAGAGCACAAACAGTCTCGTGGTTTATGCAAGGCCGGATGATTACAATGCGATCGAGGAGATGATCAGGAAGCTGGACATACCCCGCAAGCAGGTCTTTCTGGAGGTCCTGATCATGGAGGTCTCCCCCAACGAGGAGTTCCGTTTCGGCGCCGAGTGGGAGTCTCTCAAGGATGTGGGACACCCCCTTACGGACGACGCACGCGCCGGCGTCATCGGAGGCAGCAAGAACAGCGGGGCCCTGGACGCGCTCTTTGCCGGAGGGGCGGGAGCGGTCAACCTGGGATCCGGATTCTCCCTGGGCATGCTTGGAGAATCCATTTCCATAGGGGACTTTGTTTTTCCCTCCCTGGGCCTTCTCATCAGGGCGGTTGAAAGCCTCGATTCCATCAACATCCTCTCAAAGCCGCAACTCCTCACGCTGAACAATGAAACGGCCCTCATAAACATCTCGGAAAACCGACCCTTTCAGACCACCGAGACCATTCTGGAGGGCGGCGGCACCTCACAGAACATCGACTACCGGGACGTGGGTTTGATTCTCACAATCACCCCCCACATCAACCAGCACGGCAAGGTGAGGCTGGAGCTCGAGCAGGAGGTCAACCGGATCGCCGGTTCGGTCGGGGACACCCTCCCCATCACCCGAAAACGAACCATCAACACCGTGGTGGAGGTCCTGGACGGGCACATGGTGGTCATCGGTGGGCTCATAGAGCAGCAGAGGGATTTCTCCAAGGGGCAGGTGCCGTGCCTGGGGGGCATCCCCTTTGCCGGGTGGGGTTTCAAGAGCATCGCGGTGAACGACAACCGGACAAACCTCCTCGTCTTCCTCAGCCCCAGGGTCGTGGAGAATCAAGTTGATACGGACGCGCTCACAAAAGAGAAAAAGGACTTCATCGATGAGGAGGGGGCGCGTTACGATCAACGGGAAGAGAACGAAAAGCCCTGGTTCAAAAACAAGAAAGAAGTCCCGGAAGAGGTCCCGACCCAATGATTTCAGAGCTCACCGAAATACTCCGCCGAGATCTCCAGGTCGATGAATCCCGGATCCAGGCCCTCGAGGGCATGGGCAACGGCGGGACCGATTCGCTTGCGGAACGGATCCAGTCCGAGGCGGGCATAGATGAATCTATTCTCCTGAAGGCCTTTTCCCTGCTCCTCGGCATCAGGCTCCTGGACCGGATCCCCTCGGCCATGGTGGACCCGGAGCTCACCGGGGGGCTCAATGTGACCTACATGCGCCAGCACAAGGCCGTGCCCCTCGCCAATGGGACCCAGCCTCCCCTCATAGCCGTCCAGGATCCTTTTGACTACGAGACTATCGACCACATCACCAGGACGCTCAACAGGGGTTTTCTGGAAACCGTTCTGGCGACAGAAGCCGAGATTGTCAAGGCCGTCAACCTGGCATTCGAAGAGGGCCCGCACACCGCGGAGCAGGTCCTCAAGGACATCGACGAGGAAGAGGACAGCGAACAGATCTTTGCGGAGATCGAAAAGACCACGGACCTCCTGGAGGACACTTCAGAGGCCCCGGTCATCAAGTTCGTCAACCTCATGTTTTCCAAGGCCGTGAAGAACCGGGCAAGCGACATCCACATCGAGCCCTACCAGCAGGAACTGACCATCAGGTTCCGCATCGACGGGATGCTCTATCCCATGTTCTCGCCCCCCAAGCGCCTCCACCCGGCCATTGTTTCCAGGATAAAGGTCATGGCGGGCCTGAACATCGCCGAGAAAAGGGTGCCCCAGGACGGGCGCATAGAGATCCGGGTGGGCGAGAAGAACATCGACATCCGAATCTCCACCCTGCCCACGGTCTACGGCGAAAGGGTGGTGCTGCGGCTCCTGGACAAAAGCTCCCGCATGTTCGAACTCCACGAACTCGGGATACCCCAGGATCTCCTGCCCGACATCACCAGACTGATCAAGATGTCCCACGGCATCATCCTGGTGACGGGTCCGACGGGGAGCGGGAAGACGACCACCCTCTACGCGGCGCTTTCCGAAATCAACACCCCGGAGAAAAACATCATAACCATCGAGGACCCGGTGGAATACCAGATCCCCGGGATCGGGCAGGTGCCCGTAAACCGCAAGGTGGGCCTCACCTTCGCAAACGGTCTGAGGACCATTGTCCGCCAGGACCCCGACGTGATCCTCGTGGGTGAGATCCGCGACCTCGAAACCGCGGAGATCGCCATCCAGGCCTCCCTGACCGGACACCTCGTTTTTTCCACACTCCACACCAACGATGCGGCCTCTGCCGTCACCCGGCTCATTGACATGGGGATCGAGCCCTTCCTCATCACATCGTCGGTGCTGGCGATCGTCGCACAGCGGCTCGTCCGGACCATCTGTCCCTATTGCAAGCGGCCGGTTAGAAAAAGCAATAAACTCAAAGAAAGCTTAGAATTATCGCAAAAAGAATATGAAAAAATCAAAATTTATCAGGGAAAAGGTTGCAACAAATGTCTTGAAACAGGATATTTAGGACGATCAGGTATTTATGAAGTAATGAAAATGGATGAAAAACTTAAGGAAATAATTATCAAAACTAGCGATGCCAATGAGATCAAAAGGGCCGCTGTTTCGAACGGGATGAGGACTCTTCGTCAAGAAGGGCACGAAAAGGTCTTACAGGGCCTGAGCACCCCGGAAGAGATGCTTCGGGTCACGCAGATATAGCGCCTGGAATTCATATCACAGAGGACACCGACCGCGAGTGAAAACCAAGAGTTGCCTGCATGTTTTGTTTTCTCTTCTTGTGAGCCTCCTTCTCTTCTCGGCCTTTTTTTACAACCTGGTCCGTGAAGGCTTCAAAACCCTCCTCGAGCGAAACGCCACCCTCGAATCCCTCGGGCTCCTGGCGGTCCCCGGCACCGGTTTCCTCGGGGAAATCGGCACGATGGATATTCTAAAAAGCTCTCTTTTTTTCGTCGTCGCGCTGGGGGTGCTCATTCTCACGTTTCAGGCCCTGGCGGTCCTCATAAAAAATCGCGCGGGCCGGGCTGCCTACCTTTTTATTGGGCTTATTGGTATATTATTTTTACTATATAATGATCGTATCCTTATTCACTTTTTCCTTATAACCGTCCTCTCCATGACCACCTTTTACCTGATCACCCTGGATGTACACGTGAAGGTCTCCGCCCGGGACGGGCTCACCCTCCTGGTCCTGGGGTGCGCGATCTCCGGGAGCCTCTTTCTGGGCGCACGAAAAGACTTTTTTCTGAAGGCCCGGGATTTCGTTTTCATGGACACTGCCCTGGGAAGCGGTATCGTGACCTATTATTACAAATACTCCCCCCTGGCCGCCAGCGTCCTGACACCAGCCATGTACAATTACCAGGGGATTCTATTTGACGAGAAATTTCAGACCCTGCCTTTCAAGGACATTGGCAACGGCCTCATCCTGACGGGAAACAAGGCCGTTGAAAAGAAGGCCGACTACAGGCTTGTTATTGAAGGCGGGCAGCCTCTGCTAAAGAACCGATTTGGAGACACCGTAGTCATTTCCTCTCCAAAGAAGAAGGACCTGATCAGGGCCCTTCACGAGCTCTTCGCGCTGAAGGGATTTCGGCGTTTCAACACCATCGGTCTGTATGCATTACCAGCTTGTATCATATTTCTTGCTTTTCTATATTTAAGGATGATAACCCCAAAAAGAGGTATTTTTGTTGGCTTTGCATTTTTTTTGGGCATAGCGATCATTCTTTTTGTAACCATCATCAGCCTTCAAGGAAACAGCTATCCCTCGGCAAAAGATTCGGAGATACTCGGCGACAAGGAACTGGCACTGGGTGTCGCCTACAATCTCAACGACAAAAAGGAGATACCCGAACGCTACTATCCCCTTGTCAGCGGCATGGCGGCATCGGATTCCACGGCCCTGCGGTACTGGGGCGCCAAGCTCCTTATGAGAAGCGCTGGAGATCCCAAGAGGTTCGAGGTCCTGAAAGGTCTGCTTTCCGACCCTTCACCAAACGTACGGTACACGGCCGCTCTGTCCCTTGGCGGCATTTTGAAGTCGGAATCCTTTGAAAGCCTGATCCCGCTGCTCCTCAAGGATCCCAACTGGTATGTGCGATGCATGGTCTTTTCCGTTTTTCGAAAATATGGAGTGACCCCACGCCTGGCATAGGCCGCTCGGCCGGGCTGTTGGTGCTTGTCATTGCCTGTGAGTCGACCGCTGTTGTCCTTCACCCATATCTCAACCTTGATCCTTTGTACGCCCTCGGCATCCTCCGCGGCCTGGAGGGACTCCTCCTGTTCCTGTGGGGACCGTGGAGGATTCAAGAACCTTCCGGGGAAAAATCCGCGGCCCTCCACAGCGTAGTCCTCGCCGCGACCGCCGCTGCACTCGGTTGCGCCCTGGTCTGGTCCTGGATGGAGTTTGCCGGGTCGCCTTTCCCAGGGCTGCCGCGGAAAGGGTGGAGCCCCGAGGCTGGCTGGGTCCTCTTTCTCTTCACGACCTCCATTGCCTCCCCGATTGCCGAGGAACTCGTCTTTCGAGGTATTCTCTACAGGGGTATGCGATCCGTGTGGCCGGCCGTCCCGAGTGTGCTCGTGAATTCGCTGGCCTTTGCCTGTCTCCACTTCCTCTTTTCCGGTCAAGCGGTCCTGCCTTTCGTGGGGAGCCTTGTCTTCTGTGTCGGCTATGAGAAAACGAAACACATTCTGGCGCCTGTCCTCCTCCACGTGTTTGGAAATCTGATCATTTTCACGGCCCCGGCCCTCCTCGGGTGACCCGGAAATTGACTCGGCTTGCCGGCTTGCCGACTTGCCGGCTTGCCGGATGAGCTCTGGAAAAAAAGCATGACCACGAAGAGCACGAAGGAGACACGAAGAACACGAAGAAAACCTTGAAAGAAAAGCACGACCACGAATCCCACGAAGGCGGCACGTTTCAGGGACCGGGCGATTGAATTGTTCTTGCATTCCTGAGTATAATTTCATAAAATTTAAAATTCTGGAACGGCAGTTCAGAGGTTTCGGGCCGTTCAGCCGGTCCGGCCTCGAGCCTTGTGGGGATGTAGCTCAGTTGGGAGAGCGGTACGTTCGCAACGTACAGGTCGTGGGTTCGAATCCCATCATCTCCACCACACCCATTTCCCAGTCTTTAAATCGCCTTCCCCTTGTCAGGAGCCCATGAGAATGAACCGCACGGCAACCATAGAGAGGAAGACCCGCGAGACCGACATTCGCCTGAAACTTGACCTGGACGGCAGGGGCGCATCAAGCATTGACACGGGTATACCCTTCATGGATCACATGCTTTCTTTGACCGCGGCACACGGGTTCATGGACATCGAGGTGAGCGCCCAGGGGGATATCGATGTCGACCACCACCACACGGTGGAAGACCTGGGGATCTGCCTGGGGATGGCCATCCACAACGCGCTGGACGCGAAGGCCGGCATCCGGAGATACGGCACTGCCCTTGTACCCATGGACGAGGCCCTCGCCCGCGTGGTGCTGGACATCAGCAACCGCCCCTTTTTCGGATACCGTGTGCATTTGACGCATTCCAGGGCCGGCAATTTCGACGTGAACCTGCTGCGGGAGTTTTTCAGGGGCTTGATCACCCATGCGGGATTCACCCTTCACATAGACCTCCTACAGGGCGAAGAGGCCCATCACATTGCGGAATCCGTGTTCAAAGCGTTTGGAAGGGCCATGGATCAGGCCACAACCCCCGAAGACCGCCTCGGGGACCTGCCCCTCTCGACAAAAGGGTCCCTTTAGATGCGTGCCGCAACACAGGAGCTCACTTCTCATGCGACCTTATCATGAGTCCCGGTTCAAGCTTAAACAGAGGCTTTCCGCCGTTTTTCTTGTCGCTCTTCTCCTTTCCCCTGGGTGTACGACCGAAAAACAGAGTCTGAAAAAGGCCGTGCCTTTCCCGCAACAGGTCGGCAAAATGGTGGTCTTCGGATTCCGCTCCGCCGTGCAAAAGGGCATGTCTCCAGACACGATTCGGAGCCCCATCTCGGGGAGCGCCTTCATTGCCGAGCCGGTCCCTCCCCAAAAGGTCGATTTCCTGACAGAAGCCCTTTTCAAGCACTTCACGTCGTCCCAGAGATACAATCTCGTCTCCCCTTCCCAGGCACAGGGCGTGCTCTCCACACTCCTGAAATCCAACCCGACCATGGACGAGATGGAACTCTTCAGGGAAATCGGCCGGTCCCTTTCAGCCGATGCCGTGCTTGCCGGGTACATCTACCGCTGGCGCGATCGAGTGGGCACGGACTACGCCGCGGACGCCCCCGCATCCGTGGACTTCGACCTTTACCTGATCCGTCCTTCCGACGGCCGCATCCTGTGGAAGGGGGTTTTCGACAAGACCCAGAAGCCCCTCAGCGAAAACCTACTTGAGATGGAAACCTTTGTGGAGAGCGGCGGCAAGTGGGTCACCGCCGAACAGCTCGCCCGGATAGGACTGGACCGGCTCCTCGGAGATCTCCGCACTGGTCGAGAGGTGGACAAGAAACAATGATCGTCATCCCGGCCATCGACATTCGCGACGGCAAATGCGTCAGGCTCCAGCAGGGTGAAATGGACAAGGTCACCGTGTATTCGGACGAACCCGAGCAGATGGCCCTCCGCTGGGCCGGGCTGGGGGCCGAGCGGATACACGTGGTGGACCTTGACGGCGCGGTTCAAGGGAAGCCGGTGAACCGGCAGGCCGTCCGAAAAATCGTTGAGGCGGTCCAGGTCCCCGTGCAGTTGGGCGGGGGCATCCGGTCCATCGAAAGCATCGAATCCTATCTCAGTGCCGGAGTGAGCCGGGTCATCCTTGGGACCTCGGCCGTCGAGGATCTCTCTTTTCTCCAAAGCGCCTGCAAGACCTTTCCCGGCCAAATCATCCTGGGGGTCGACGCCCGCGGGGACAAAATCGCCGTACAGGGTTGGACAGAAGAGAAGGACCTGACTCCCGCAGCCCTGGCACGGGAGTGCGAGGGCATGGGAGTTTCCGCAATCATCTACACGGACATCCACAGGGACGGAATGAGCACGGGTCCCAACATCGAATCAACCCGCCTCCTGGCCAGGTCAACCCGCGTGCCGGTCATCGCGTCCGGCGGCATCTCGGGAATCGAGGACGTTATCCGTGTAGCGGGGCTTGCCCGGGACGGCGTCCAGGGCATGATCACGGGAAGGGCCCTCTACCAGGGGACCCTGGACCTCGCTGAAGCCATAGAAGCCGTAAAGAAAAAGTTTCTACACAGCCCTTGACAATTTTGGCCGGTTTTCTAAACTATAAGTTTGACGTTTATCCGGCAGGAATCATTCCAGGGCTCACATCGTCGTAAAGCACATGTGATCCGGCCAGAATCGAGGCTATTACATCAATCAATGCCGAGTTCGGCACGGCGGCATCAGGACCGATCCATGGAACCGTTGCGGTCAGCTAAAGATGAGGTCAAGCAAGCCGCGGACATTGTGGAGGTGATCGGCCGCTATGTGCAGCTGCGTAAAGCAGGGCAGAACTACCAGGGTCTCTGCCCGTTTCACTCCGAGAAAACCCCCTCATTCACCGTCAGCCCCTCCAAAGAGAGGTTCCACTGTTACGGCTGCAAAAAAGGGGGTGATGTCTTCGATTTCTGGATGGAATACCACCACGTGTCCTTTCCCCAGGCCTTGCGCGACCTTGCAGAGAGATACAACATCTCCATACCGGAGCGAACCATGGACCCTGCGCAAAAAAAGCGCCTCGCCCTCCGGGATTCACTGTTTCAAATGAACGCCCTGGCCTGCGATTATTTCCGGGAGGTGCTTGCCAAGTCCAAGGCCGGTCATGCCGCGAGGCAGTATCTGGCCGGACGGGGCCTGTCCTCCGAAACCGCGGAAATATTCAGTCTCGGCTATGCCCCCGACACGTGGAACGGGTTCATACACTTCCTGCAAAAAAAGGGCGGAAAAATGGGGCTTGCGGAAAAAGCGGGGCTCATCCTGCCCAGGAAGCAGGGGGGCTGGTACGACCGCTTCAGGGGCCGGGTCGTTTTTCCCATACACACCACGAAAAATCTCATTGCCGGGTTCGGGGCCAGGGTCCTCGACGACAGCCACCCCAAATACCTCAACACCCCCGAGACGCCCATTTTCAAGAAAGGGGAGATCCTCTATGGGCTCCCCAAGGCCGAGGCCGCCATCCGCCGGAGCAGGCGGGCCGTCATCGTCGAAGGCTACACAGACGTGATCGCCCTCCACCAGAAGGGATTCAGGGAGGCTGTCGCCACCCTGGGGACGGCGCTCACCGTAAATCATCTTAGGAGATTAAAGGGATATGTCGATGAAGTGATTTTGGTGTTCGACTCCGACGAGGCCGGGAGGACCGCGGCCCTCAAGAGCCTTCCCGATTTCCTTGCCGAAGGCATGTCCGCGAGGGTGCTCGTCCTGCCGGATGGGGAGGATCCGGACAGCTTCGTCAACAAGAACGGGCTCGAAAAGTTCGAGGAAGCCATTGCAAAGGCAATCCGACTGTTCGATTTTTGTGTTGAAACAAACCTCAAAGGCGCGGGGGAGGGAATCGAGTCCCGGGCGGGGATTTTAAAGAGCACCCTGCGAGTCCTCGCGGGGCTTCAGGACAAGACGAGGGTCAGTCTGTATCTCAAGAGGCTGGCCGAAATGACCGGCGTCCCAGAATCCGTGGTCCTCCACGAATTCAGGGACCTGCGGACAAGACCGGCGTCCTCACCGGGCCCGGCGAGACCCCGGGCCGCCGGACCGAGCCTGGATGAGATACACCTGCTCAACCTCCTGGTGCATTATCCCTCCACAGCCGCCGGCCTCCTTGATCTGGACTGGGAAATCCTCGTGGCCCATCCGGGTGTCCACGCCCTCCTGGAATCCGCGCGAAAGCTCGCGGGGGATCGCGGCCACCTGTCGCCGGATGAGTTGGAAAACATCCTGGATGGAGAAGAACCTTTGTCTCTGCTCAGGGAAACCTTGATGTCCCCGCCTATCTGCCCAGAGGAATCAGTGGAGCAGGCGGTTGGAGAATACAGGGTCAGAATTCACGAAAAGGCCGTTGAAAAGATCACAGAGGCCGAACGCCATGGGGATCTTGAGAGGGCCAACCGGCTTTTGAAACTCAAGCAGGAGCGGGAGCGCTTGAGAACCCATAGATGACGACGTGATCAGGAGGATAACGTAATGAGCAGCACGACCGACATGGTGAATCTGAAGAGGTTGATCGACATCGGCAAGGATAAGGGATACATCACGTATGAGGAACTCAACGACGACCTTTCCGATGAGATCACCTCTTCGGAGTACATTGATGATCTCATGATGATGTTCGAGGAGTTGGACATCATGGTCATTGATGAAGCTGCCAAGGAGAAGATTGAAAAGAACAACAAGCTCAAGAAAAAAGAGGAGGAAGAAGAAAAGGATTTAGAAAAGGAAACCTTTGAAACCGATCTCCCCGAGACCGGCACCAAGGTCTCGGACCCCGTAAAAATGTATCTCAAGGAAATGGGCTGTATTTCACTGCTCACACGGGAGGGGGAGGTCGAGATCGCCAAACGGATAGAAGCCGGTGAGATAGAGGCCCTCAACGCCTTTTTGAGGTGCCGGATCGGCATAGAATACATCATCAACCTCGGGAAGCGTTTGAAGCGGGGGGAGATCAAGATCAAGGACGTGATCAATGACCTTGAAGAAGAGGAAAGCCACGCACAGGCGGGCGAGCGGAGAGAGGCCATCATCAAGGTGATCGATCAGATCGAAATGAATTACGAAGATTACTGCAACCTCAAGAGCGAGGCCCAGAAAAAGAAATGCGCCGCGGCCAGGAGGAAGGGCCTCAATGCGGAGGCGGACAGTCATCACAAGAACATCGTGGAGCTGGTGAACTCCTTCAAGCTGGAGAAGCGGCAGCTCGACCGGATGGTGGACAAGCTCCAGGAAACGGTCGTTGCCGTTGAAGAGGCGGAAAAGGACATCGCCGACTGCATGCTCAAGGCCGGCGGCAAACCCATTTCGTTTATGAAGAAGTGCTTCCGGTCGATCCCCAAGAAGGCGGAGGACGACCAGAAGGTGACTTCACTGAAACTCCCCAAGTGCGAGCTCCTGGCAATGCAGGAAAAGCTTGAAAAAGCTCAAAAGGTTATTGAAGAGGCCCGGGTCAAAACAAACCTAACCCCACGTGAGCTTAAAGAAAGCCTTAAAAAAGTCGAAAAATGCCTCAAAAAATCCAAGGAAGCCAAGAGCGAACTCATTGAGGCCAATCTGAGGCTGGTGGTCAGCATCGCCAAAAAATACACCAACCGGGGGCTCCAGTTCCTCGACCTGATCCAGGAAGGGAACATCGGCCTCATGAAGGCGGTGGACAAGTTCGAGTACCAACGCGGTTATAAGTTCAGCACTTATGCCACCTGGTGGATCCGCCAGGCCATCACGAGGGCCATTGCAGACCAGGCCAGGACCATCAGGATCCCCGTTCACATGATCGAGACAATAAACAAGCTGATACGCACTTCAAGATACCTGGTCCAGGAGCACGGCAGGGAACCCACGCCGGAGGAAATCGCGGAAAAAATGGAATTTCCTTTGGAAAAGGTCCGGAAGGTGCTTAAAATAGCCAAGGAGCCCATATCCCTGGAAACCCCCATCGGAGAGGAGGAGGATAGCCACCTGGGGGACTTCATCGAGGACAAAAAGATTATATCGCCACAGGACGCGGTGGCTAATCACAACCTTGGAGAGCAGACGCGGAAGGTGCTCACATCCCTCACCCCCAGGGAGGAAAAGGTCCTCAGGATGCGTTTCGGGATAGGTGAAAAATCCGATCACACCCTTGAGGAAGTGGGAAGGGATTTCAACGTGACCCGGGAGCGTATCCGGCAGATAGAGGCCAAGGCGCTCAGGAAACTCCGCCACCCGAGCCGCGCCAAGAAGCTGAAAGGGTTTCAGGAGTTTTGACGAAAAGGGCTTGACAATCCCGAATGCGACCGGCAATGTAATGGATCGTGCTGGAAACACGCATGGGCCCATAGCTCAGCTGGAAGAGCCACCGGCTCATAACCGGTAGGTCCCTGGTTCGAACCCAGGTGGGCCCACCACAATTGTTCGATTGGATTATGGGGAACAGACCAAAAGATATTTTTTTGTGACGCCGGTAGGGACCGGCGGAGGGCGCACCTTCAGGGGTGCGCCCTCTCCGTTTTAGGTGCCTTATGATGGTTTTGACAAGTCACGCATCATGCACCCGCACAAACCCCCGCATCTCCAGGAGGCGGCCATGCAACCGAACATAGGGCAGATCCTGGAACTCCTGGATCGGATCGCCCCGCAAAGCCTGGCAGAGGAATGGGACAACCCCGGGCTCCAGGTCGGAGGGCGCCGGGATCCGGTGAACAAAATCCTCATTTCCCTGGATCCCACCCTGGAGGCCCTTCACGCGGCCGCAGAATTTCAAGCCCAAGTGCTCCTGGCACACCACCCCCTGATTTTCAAACCCTTAACCTCCCTGGAACGAGACACATACCCCGGAACGGTGCTCTGGGAGGCCGTTCAAAGGGGTGTCGCCGTTCTGGCCGCCCACACCAACCTGGATGCGGCTGAAAAGGGCATAAACGACCAACTGGCCCGCCTCATGGGACTCCTGGATGCGAGGTCCCTCCAGGAAGTCGAAAACAGGGAAACCGCCGTGGGACTCGGGCGGATCGGCAGGCTGGAGGAACCGCGGGCCCTCTCTGATCTCGTGCAGAAGGTCAAGGCAGCCCTGGGGGTCGGGACGGTTCGGGTGACAGGGGAGGCGGAAAAAATCATCCGCACGGCGGCCGTTGTGGGAGGATCCGGGGGGTCCTTGATCGGGGCGGCCTCGAGGGCCGGCGCAGACGTCCTCATCACCGGCGACATCGGCCACCACCACGCTCTGACCGCCCAAAGCCTTGGGCTGGCCGTCGTGGATGCGGGGCACTTCGAGACGGAAAAGGCGGCCCTGGCTGGTTTCAGGGACCTTCTCGCTTCACGCATGCACGCCCTCCAGTGGGATGTGGAGGCGGTGGTTTTCCGAGGCGAAAAACCGCCTGTCCGGAGCGAGTAAATTTCGCGGGTCCACCCCGCGAGTCAAATGGGGAGACGGCCGCTCGCCAGCCCCAGGAAAAGGAAAAAACTATTTACCGAAGCAGAAGGGGAACGAATTGAAGGATAAAATCAAGGTACTCATCGAACTTCAAGACTGTGACGATCGCATTCAATCCATACTCAAGAGACGAAAAGCAAGCCCCCTCAGGGTAAAGGCTCTTGCCGAAGAGCTGGAAGCCGTCTCCAGGGGGTTCCAGGAGGACGAGGAGATCCTGGCGTCTCTCAAAAAGGACCGGAGGGGGCTGGAGGGCGCGGTGGAGGATCTGGAAAACGCCCTCAAGAAAGGAAACGACAAGCTCTCCGGGATCAAGTCAAACAAGGAGTACACCGCCGCCTTGAAGGAGATCGACGAACTGGGAAAGAAAAAGGCCGGTGTCGAGGACGAACTCATAAAGCACATGGAAGAGTTCGAACTGGTTTCCAACCGGGTCAATGAGAACAAGGCGAGGATGGATGAGCTGAACCGCAAGTTCGAAGAGGACAAAAAGGCGGTCCAGGCCGAACTCCAGGAACTGGACTCCGAACTGGAGGTCCTGCGCTCGGAGAGGGACGGGATCACCTCCAGGGTGGACGCGGAAATTCTGGGCAGATATCGCCTTATTAGGGAGCGGTTGGGGACATCCGCCGTCAGTCCGGTGGTCGACGGCGTCTGCCAGAGTTGCAACATGGGGATCCCCCCCCAGATGTTCAACGAACTCATGAAGTGCCGGGAGCTCACCAGTTGCCCTCACTGCAATCGCATCATATACTGGGGTGAAGACGTACAATTCCAGAATTTGACAAATTCCCGATAATCCATAATATTATAAGATTATTGCTTGGAATCGGGGAAGAGGCGAACCCGGGGCTGTATGCCGGAGCGCAGCAGGTGGCCGCTGTCCCGCTCTCTTGCGGGAGGGAGGAAAGTCCGGGCTCCACAGGACAGGGCGCTGGGTAACACCCAGTCGCGGCGACGCGAAGGAAAGTGCCACAGAAAACATACCGCCTCGCGGTGCGTGACGCACCCCGGGGTAAGGGTGAAAAGGCGAGGTAAGAGCTCACCAGTCCCGCCGGTGACGGCGGGAGCTAGGTAAACCCCGCCCGGAGCAAGACCGAATAGAGGAACGCCTGAGGGTTGTCCGCCCGAGTTCCCGGGTAGGTCGCAGGACCCCGCCGGTGACGGCGGGGCTAGATGAATGGTCGCCTTCCCTTCTACGACCGCCCGTTGGGCGGGTTCGGCGGAGGGACACAGAACCCGGCTTATGATGCGCTCCGGCATACCTACCCATTGCCCCCTTGAAGACGCGGAAGATTTTCCCGTACATCTCGTGGAGGTGAACCGCTGGAAAAAACCTCCAAGGAACTGATTATCATCATAGGCGGCGGACGGTTCGGCACCCGGGCCGCCCGGCTCCTGTCCAAGGAGGGGGCCCGCCTGTGCATGGTGGACCCCGTGGGGGTCGAACCGGGTTCGGTGCCCTCCTCCCTCGAGTTCACCCAAGGGGATGGGATTCGATTCCTTGTGGAGGCGTTCCCGAGGCTTCAACCCGAAACGATCCTGGTACCGGCCCTGCCCCTCCACCTTGCGGTCGAATGGCTCAAGGCAATGCCTCACAGCGGGCTCCACATCCGGTCCATACCGGTTCCCGCCTCGGTTGCCGAAGGTGTGCCCCATCACTGGCCCGGGGGAAACGGCGGGCTGCTTGTGAGCCACGCGGATTTTTTGTGCCCCGAAGATTGCCCTGAACCCGAGGACGGCTGCACCGTGACCGGCGAGATACGGACCCCGCTCTACGAGATTCTGAGGAACATGGACGTCCCCGAATTCAGGACACACGTCATTCAGAGCCGACAGCTCGCGCCGGGGCTCGGAGGTTACACGTCGGGGGATTTGAAGGGGCTGCTTCGTGAGGTGGAAAACGGGGGGACCGCCAAATGGCTCGTCGGGACCGCGTGCAGGTGCCACGGGGTTGTGGATGGGCTGGATGTCACAGCCGGCTGAAGATTGAGGGAGGGCTGGAGCCCAGTGACTTTGGCTCATAACGTCCCGAAAAGACACTGGATCCCGGCTTTTGCCGGGATGACGGTGTCTTCGGGTCCTTCAGCCTCATCTCAGGTTCAGGGGTTCCCAAAGAGTCATCGTGACACAGCCTCGGAAGCAGGGATTCAGGAGGCTCCACGGAAGGCAGATCAGGTTTACTCCCGGGCCCCGGGCTGCACTGGGGTCATATTGGGGAAGAGTCGCAGGCGACATATAGAGGATTGAGTGAAGAATCCCCCGGGACACGGATTTTCATTCGTCGGGGTGGCGGCTCGATCGCATGAGCAATTCCACAGATGCCCGTTAAAACTGGACTGGAGGATCTATGTTTGTAGTAGCTAACTTCCTTGCGGCAGTGGCAAAGATACTCGATATCGGCCTTTCCCTTTACATGTGGATCATCATAGCCAGGGCAATCCTCTCGTGGGTCAACCCCGATCCCTACAACCCCATTGTCAGGGTGCTTCACTCCATCACCGACCCGGTCCTCAATGCCATAAGAAGGAGAATCCCCATCTTTTTCGGTGGGATCGATTTTTCGCCCATCATTGTCATCCTGGCGATCATCTTTCTCCGTTCCTTTGTGGTCCAGACCCTCGTCCAGATAGCCATGCGGCTCGCCTGACCCCATGGGAGCCGCCAGGGTGCGCATACGGTTGACCCCCCGCTCATCCAGGGACGAAGTCCTGGGCCTGGAAGACGGGGTTTATCGTGTCAAGGTCAAGGCGCCGCCCGTGGAGGGCCGGGCCAACAAGGCCCTCATAGCCTTTCTCTCCAAGGTTCTCCGGGTCCCGAAAAGCGGCATCGAAATAAAGGCGGGCGAACGGTCCAGGGAAAAGACCGTCCTCATCGAGGGGCTCTCGGAGGCAGAGGTGGGGGAAAGGCTCGGGGGAACATCGAACATCGAACATCCAACATCGAACATCGAATAAAAACCCGGGACCCGGCGAGAACCGTGTACTTTCCGTAAAGCCTCCTGAATTCCGCCCTGCGAGATTGTGTCGCAATGGCTTTTCGGGGAACCCCGGAACATGGAGAGAGGCTGAAGGGCCTGAAAAGACCGAGTGTCGTCATTCCGGCGAAAGCCGGAATCCAGTGGCCTTTTTGTTTCGATTTCGATAAATCTTGAAGGCGTACTGCAGTAGGCCGCACAAGGCATCCTGCGGATCGACGAAGAGATCGCGGAAAAGGGCTATTTCTGTATGAAACTACCTGAATTGGATATCATGCAACTGCTTGTACCGGCCGCCCCGGGCAAGGAGGTGCTCCTGGCTCCCTGATTCCACGATCCTGCCCTTTTCCATGACATAGATCCGGTCCGCCTTTCTCACCGTGCTCAACCGGTGGGCCACCACAAGGATGGTGAGGCCGCCGTGCAGCCTGTCGATGCTCTCCTGCACGAGCCTCTCGCTCTCGGCGTCCAGGGCCGACGCGGCCTCGTCGAGAAGGAGTATGGACGGCCCCTTCAGAATCGCGCGGGCAATGGCTATCCTCTGCCTCTGCCCGCCCGAGACGCGGCTGCCCCTATCCCCCACCACGGTTTCGTAGCCCGAGGGCAGCTCCTGGATGAAATCGTGGGCATGGGCGGCCCGCGCCGCGGCCTCCACCTCCTCCATGGTCGCGTCCTGCCGCGCGTAGCGGATGTTGTTGAGTATGGTGTCGTGGAACAGCAGCACCTCCTGGCTCACAATCCCTATCTGCGCTCTCAGGGACCCCAGGTTCACCTGTCGGACGTCCATCCCGTCGATTCGGATACTCCCGCCGGTTACATCAAAAAAGCGCGGCAGCAGGTCCAGAAGTGTGCTCTTGCCGGCCCCGGTGGAACCCACAAAGGCCGCCATTTCCCCCGCCTCGATGTTCAAGGAGATGTCGTTCAGGACCGCCCCTCCCGTCTCGTAGGCAAAGGAGACCCGGTCGAACTCCACCGTTTTGCTGTGCCGAGGGAGTGTGCGGCCGCCGGAGGGGGACAGGATCTCGGGTTCGGTCTCCATGATGCCGAAAACCCTGTCCGTGGCCCCCTGCAAGGTCCTGAGCTCGTTGTTCACGCGGGCCAGGCTCTTTATGGGCGCATAGACCCTTGAGAAGGCATAGATCATGGACATGAGCTCGCCCAGGGTGTGGTGGAAGTAGACCTTGCCCACAACGAGCACGGCCGGGAGGACAAGGAACACGGTGGAATCCATCATGGGACCCAGGCCCAGGTACCACCGGTTCCACTTCATGATCTTGCGGTAGAGCTCACGGGCCAGTCCCTCGAATCGCCTGGTTTCCCAATCCTCCGTGGAGGACGACTGGACCACCTTCAAGCAGAGGAGCGTTTCCTGGTAGGAGGAGGTCACGCCGGAAACGGCCTCCTGCACGCGGGCGGAGTGCTTCTTCACCTTTCTCCCGAAGAGCCTGACGAGGCCCACGATGACCGGGGCCACGACAAAGAGAAGAAGGGTCAATCGCCAGTTCATGAAGAGGAGGTAGCCGAGAAAGACCACGATGCTCAGGGGGTGCTGGACAAGGCCGATGAGGATGTTGGCGATCCTCTCCTGCATCACCGTCACATCGGCGGTTGACCTGGAGATGAGCTCCCCGACCTTGTGCCGGTGATAAAAAGCGAGGGGCAGTGAGACGAACTTGCTGAAAAGGTCGGTCCTCACGGAGAGTATGGCCCGGTTGGAAAAGGCCGCCGCCGCTAGCTGGCCCAGGTACATGGTGGCCGATTTCAAGAGGACCGACACAAAGGCGACGAGGGTCAGCAGGATGAGGAGCCGGTTGGGGTTTATGTTTTCGATGAGGACCCGTTCGGTCCTCTCCCAGGAAAAGGGGGACCCTTCGAAGGTCAGCCAGGGAATCTTCCACGTGGCGGGTTCCGTGGCCGCCTTCATGCCCTCGTCCACAAACGGCTGCAGCAAATAGGCGGGAATGACCACAAAAAGAGAGGAGACGGCCGTGAGGACGAGCGCCAGGAGCACCAGCCCCCGGTGGGCCCGCACGTAGTGGGCGATTTCCTTTCCGAGGATCCTCTCAAGCATCCTTTTCCACCAGGCCTTTCTCCTCTTCCACAAAGGAGCGTTGGCACACGGGGCACGTGAGGTCCTGCAGGAGCCTCTCCCCGCAGGTGCACATCCAGCCGGCCTGGCGCGCCGGGTTGCCGAGGGCCAGGGCGTGGTCGGGAAAGTTCCTGGTCACCACGGCGCCCGCTCCCACAAAGGCGTAGCGTCCCAGGGTGATCCCGCACACGATGGTGGCGTTCGCGCCTATGGAAGCTCCGTGTTTTACCAGTGTCGGGCGGAGCTGGTCCATTTTCCGGATCTCGGCCCTGGGGTTGTAGACGTTGGTGAACACCATGGACGGACCGCAGAACACACCATCCTCCAGGGTGACGCCCTTGTACACGCTCACGTTGTTCTGGATCTTGCAGTTCGCGCCGATGGAGACGTCCGGGCCGATGACGACATTCTGCCCGATGTTGCAGCCCTTCCCTATGGAGCAGCGCGGGAGCACGTGCGAGAAATGCCAGATCTTGGTCCCGGCGCCGATGCGGACATCCCCGTCCACCATGGCGGTTTCGTGGACAAAGAACTCCGGCTCGCCCGGCCGTTCGTCGGGCCCGCCGCGGTCCCGGTCCATGCGGATGAGCATTCCGTTCCTGTCCATGGACCTCTGAGCGGCATTGAGGACCCTGAGCACCTTGAGCCCCTCGTGACCGTCCGTGCGGGGGGTCCTGCCGTTGGCGGCGCACTCCAGGAAGTGTTCGCACTCCATGCGGAGGGGTTCGGCTTCGACAATACCCACCGTCTCCGGCTCCGCCTTGGCGGGCACCGGGACGTTGTTCTCCCAGTGGATCCGGTGGGGGTAGAGGAGGAGCTTTTCGCCCCAGGGACGGGTGTCGTCGAAAACCGCCATCTTTCGGTCCCCCACGACCACCAGCTTCTGTTCCTTAAAAGGGTGAAGCCAGGACACGAAGATCTGGGCACGAAGCCCGGAGGAAAAGGCCAGGTGTGTGGTTGTCACGTCCGCGATCTTCTGGTGGAGGTAATTCGCCCCTGTCGCCAGCACGGTCTCGGGCTCTTCCCCGGCCAGGGAAAGGATCATCGAGATGTCGTGGGGAGCGAAGGACCAGAGGATGTTTTCCTCCCGCCGGATCTTCCCCAGGTTCAACCGGTGGCTGTAGATGTAATTTATTCGGCCGAGCTCGCCCGAAGAGGCCAGGTCCTTGAGCTTCAGAAAGACCGGGTGGTACTGGAGAAGGTGGCCCACCATAAGGGTGAGGCCGCGCTCCCTGGCGAGGCCTGCCAGTGCCACGGCATCCCTTTCGTCCAGGGCCAGGGGCTTTTCCACGAACACGTGCTTGCCCGCCAGAAGAGCCTCCCGGACAAGGTTGGCGTGGGTTTCGGCAGGCGTCGCAACAAAAACCCCCTGGACGGAATCCCTCGAAAGCGCATCGCTCAAGGCGAAACACGTCTCCACGTCCGGATAGGATTCCTTGAAGACCGAGAGGACCTGTTCTTCCTTTTCACAGATGAGGTCGAGCGCCCCGAGCTGGTGAAGGTTCCTCACGAGGTTTTTACCCCAGTAGCCTGACCCGACTACGGCGACTTTGAAGTTATTGGCTTGGGATGTCATATAATATCCGTATTGTTGTTATTAGCCACTGGTCTCTTGCTGGCCGGTGGATTCCGTTCAACCTGACGGCCTTTGCATAAACCCATGCAACATAGTCGATCGAAAGGCGGTATACGTCTAATTTTTCGTGTCCCAGCCCCATGACATTTCGATTGCGACTACGATTTCGATTTCGATTAGACAAAAGAGCGATCACCGGCACGTCCCGGGATCGCTCTTGCCGATTCGAAGACTTCTTGTCTTAGAGGGCGCCTATCATTCTGGATATGACGAGGCGCTGGACCTCGGACGTGCCCTCGCCTATTTCCAGAAGTTTCTGGTCCCTGTAGAACCGCTCCACGTTGTATTCTTTCATCAATCCGTAGCCGCCATGGAGCTGCACGGCGTGGTTCGCGGCCCGGTACATGACCTCCGAGCAGTAGAGCTTGGCCATGGCCGCTTCCTTGCCGAACGGCTTATCATTGTCCCGCAGCCAGCAGGCCTTGTAGAGGATGAGCCGCGCGCACTCGATCTCCATGGCCATGTCGGCCAGTTTGAAGGCATTGACCTGAAAGGTCGAGATGGGCCTGCCGAACTGCTCCCGCTCCTGGCCGTATTTGAGGGCCATCTCGTAGCAACCCTGGGCCCCGCCCAGCCCCATGGCGCCGATGGAGAGTCTGCCCCCGTCCAGGGTGGCGAGCATCTGGTGGAAGCCGTGCCCGCGCTTCCCCAGAAGGTTCCCCGCCGGAACCCGGCAGTCCTCGAAGTACAGCTCGCTCGTGTTGGACGATCGCCACATGAGCTTTCCGTGCATGACCCTGGCCTCGAAGCCGGGGGTGCCGCTTTCCACGAGAATGCAGGACAGCTCGGGTCGGCCGTCCTCCCTGGTGCCGGTCCTGGCAAGAACCGTCACACCCGTGGTGATGTCGGTGGCGGCATTGGTGATGAAGATCTTGCTCCCGTTGATGACCCACTCGTCGCCGTCCAGTACGGCATTGGTTTTCGAGGCCCCCGCATCTGAGCCCGCGTTCGGCTCGGTCAGCCCGAAGCCCCACAGGGCCTCGCCGGCGCAGAGTTTTGGGAGGTACTTCCTCTTCTGCTCCTCGTTTCCAAAATAGTAAAGGGGCCCGATGCCCAGGGAGTTCCCCGCAGCCACGGTCGCGGCATGAGACCCGTCCACGCGCGCAATCTCCTCGGTGGCGATGATGTAGGAAACATAATCCATGCCCTGGCCGCCGTATTTCTCGGACACGAACATCCCGAAAAGCCCCAATTCACCCATCTTTTTCATGGTGTCATAAGAAAACTCCTCTTGCTCGTCCAACTCCCCGGCCACGGGTTTGATCTCGTTTTCCGCAAACTGACGGACCGAATTCCTCAGTATCTCCTGTTCCATTGAAAGGCTGAAGTCCATGCATGGCTCCTTCCGGAAAGGGTGCTGGTTTATGGCCCAACAGACATCTGAACCGCACAAAAACTATATCGGGAGACATGGATTTTTGTCAATTTCAAAGTATATTCCCATGACTTGTCCGCACAGGATCACACTGCTGAAGGTGGAACATCATCACTCCAGCACCATCTTCATCTGCTTGACTTCCACTTCCACGTTCATCTTCTGGAATTGGTTCCTCAGTTCGCGCCGGACTTCCTCCCCGCGGGAACTGAAGGACACGATAATCTGCTGGATGCCCTTTTTCCGGATAATTTTATCCAGATCGGTCCTGCCCCCGACGACGGAATACCCCATTATTTTCTTCTTGAGCTTCCTCGGGTTGTCGTCCAGAAAACCCTCGATGACCAGGCCCAGGGCGGGGTTGTTCTCGATCTCCCTGGCCACCATCTGCCCACCGGCCCCGGCCCCGTAAATGAGGGTCGGCTTTCCCTTTTGCTTGCCCTTTTTCACCCCTTCATCCACAAGGCGGAAGGACAGCCTCGACAGGGAGATCAGGACCAACAGCAGGACCCAGTAGATGAAGAAAACGGCCCTGGAAAAGCTGACGAACCTGTAGATGAACAAAAGGATGAGCATGGAGGAGACGGTGCCCAGGGTAATGGCCTTTATGTAATCGATGAGGTCGCTCAGGCCCGTGGACTCCCAGATGCCCCGGTAAACGCCCATGATGTAGAAACAGAAGATCTGGCAGGCGACGACGATGGGGAGAGACTTCAGAAAGAATCTGAAATTGTCACCGATCAGGTAATACACTGGACCCTCGAAACGGAGGAGATAGGCCGTGTAATAGGCGGTGGACACCAGCACGAGGTCCAGCAGGACCTCGAAGAGCCGTCTCCTGTAAGTGACCTGAATAATCAGCGGGGTGATGGCGCCGAAGCCGTTGTCGTAAAGCAGGGATTTCTCTTCGTAGACCTTGACGCGCGCGAGGTAGATCCAGAAGAAAGCGACGAAGAGAAGGTAGAGGAGGATCAGCACGAGGGTTATGCCGATGCTCAGGGAATTGACAGCCAGGGCCAGGAGGCCGGAGACCGCGGCAAAGGCGTACAGGACGAGCACCGCCTTTCGCTCGGAGAAGCCGATGGCCACCAGGCGGTGCGATGAGTGGTCCTTGCCGCCCTGGGAGATGGGGCGCCTGAAAAACTTCCTCATGAAGCTCACAAAACCCGTGTCCAGAATGGGAATGAAAAGGATAAATATGGGGATGGCAATGACCGAAAGAAGCCTACCCGCACTGTGGCCGAGGGTTTCGGTTTCGCTTCCCACCATGGTCAGGGCACCCATCATGAACCCGATGAAAAGGCTCCCGGCGTCCCCCATGAAGATGGAAGCCGGGTTGAAGTTGTAGACCAGGAACCCAAGGAGTGCGCCCATGTACACCGCGCACAGGATGAGGATCGGCCCTGTCATCGCGCTTATGGCGGGGTCCGTGTAGTGGGTCAGGAAGATGAACGCCGCTGCGATAAAGGCCGTGCCCGCGGCGAGCCCGTCCATGTTGTCCAGCAGATTGAAGGCGTTGGTTATCCCCACCAGCCACAGGATGGAGAGAAACAGGTCCGCCGTGCGGGAAATGGTCCAGTCCAGACGGAACCCGAAGGTCATGAAAAGGGAGACGATCACGATCTGCGCGGCCAGTTTGTGCTGGGGGACCAGGCTGACGATGTCGTCCACGAGGCCCACCAGGAAAATCCCGGCCGCGCAGAGGATGATCGGCAGAAAGGGCTTGCCGAAGCCCTGATATCCGCTGAGGACCACCGCGCCCCACCAGGCGATGACCGTGGCTGCAAAGATTGCCAGGCCACCCAGAAGTGCCGTTTCTTTTTTGCTCCAGCGGGTGTCTCTTGGAACAGCGACTTGACCTGTTTTTCTGGCCAGAACGCGCACAAGCGGGGTGAAGATCAATGAAAGAAGAAAGGCGGCGGCAAAAAAGACCAGGTAATACGAAGGCGAAAGGAGTTTTGTCATAAACCGTGCTCTCTGGAATCCATTACACCCCTATACAGGGCTTTCACATCTTTTACAAGTCTTTCCAGGCCATAGGCGGCCAGAACGAACTCCCGAGCCCGGCACCCCATGGCCGCGGCGTCCGCCGGGTTTTCCAGCAGATAAATCAGCGCCTCCGAGAGCCCCCTGCTGTCCCTTGAGGGAATGAGGCATCCACGCTCGTGTCGCTGGATTCCAGGAACCGGCTCCGCCACGAATTCCCCCATGAGGTCCGGCACTCCTCCCACGGACGTGGAAATCACGGCTCTGGCCGCCGCCATGGCCTCGATCAGGCTGACCGGCGTCCCTTCGTTGAGGGATGTCAGGACGACCGCATCCAGGGCCCCGTAAACTTCCGGCATGTCCCGCTGCCATCCCGCGCAGTAGACCTTTTCCTCGAGCCCCGCAGCCAGGATGTTTCGCTCGATCTCCTCTCGAAGTTCGCCGTCGCCGACCACGACAAACCGCAAAAGGCCTATTCGCCGCTGGTCCTGGAGGTGTCTGAGCGCCTCTAGAAACATTCGATGGTTTTTTACGGGCGCGAGCCGTCCCACGATGCCCACAAGGAAAATCCCTTCATCTTCTTCACCCCGCAGGAATTCGTTTCTTTTGGCCCGGGCCTCCGGGGATTTTTCAGAGAAGCGGCTCAGGTCAAACCCCAACGGGATGACGGCAACCTTTTTCTGATTGCATATGCGGAATTTCTCGCAGATGTCCGCCTGCTGGGATCGGCTTATCACAACGATCCGGTCGGTAAACCACGCCAGAACCCTCTCTATGGTGAGAAAAACAAAAGTCTTTGCCCCGCCGAAGTAGCTGTGGAAGACGTGCCCGTGAAAGGTGTGGATAAGGGCGGCCCTGTTTTTTCTTCGCCGGAAAAGGTTGTAAACGACCCCTGCCGCCCGCCCCAAAGTACCCGCCTTTGCCGTGTGGGTGTGTATGACATGAGGGCGGAAATTTCCGGCCAGCCGAATCAGTTCGAAAAGCACCCGGACGTCGTCCCCCGGGGAGATTTCCCTCCCGAGTCCCGCAATCTCCACGGGCTGCACACCTCTCTCATCGGCGAGGTAGGACATGTCTCCCTCGTAGGGTTCCACCCTTCCGCAGGCGAGAAGCGACGCATACCCGTTCCCCTGAAGCTCGCCGGTGAGGGAGACCGCCTGGATGGCCGGCCCGCCGATGTTGAGCCTGGCAATGACCCGCAGGATTCTGAGGGTTTCGCCCTTTTCTGTATTTTTAGGATACGTCAATCAGCAAACACTCCTGCGGGCAAGGCCCTCATGATGTTTTCCACGAACACACCGGAGCCTTTCTGGGAGAGGTGGCATATGTCGTTGAAGTGCTCCCCGTCCTTGGGCATGGCTCTCTGCTGGTCGACAAAGAGGACACTGCCTGCGTGCGTCCTGGCCAATTCCTCGATGATCCCATTGTGCGCTTCCAGGCCGGCCAGGATGTGCAGGGGCGCCCCCCAGATCTCCACCGGGCAGGAGTGGAGGCAGTAGTCCAGGGCGCGGTCTTCGAACTTTTCCAGGCTGTAGCCGGGCGCCAGATAGTAGCTGAATTTCATGAGGAGGACCGGCTCGCCTTTTTCCCGGGCCAGGTCCAGGATCCGGGTGAAATTCGTCTCAAACGGGCCGGCGGTCTTGACCTCCCCCCCGAACGCCGTCATCTCCTCCTCGGGCCTGTCACGCGGGATGTAGTTTTCAGGTGAAATGAGCTTTTCGTCCAGCCTGAAAAACCTGTAGGTCAGGCTGTACAGGGTTGCGCAGTTCGGGAGGCCGGGATGGGCCTCGAACCTGTTGATGACCCTGTACCAGGAGTAGTGGCCGTAATCGGCGCGAAAAACCCCCGAAGGGCAGTTGTTGAGCCTCAACTCGTTTATCCCGTGGTAGAGGACCACCAGGTCGAAACTCTCCCTCGACAGCCTCCTGTACTTGTAATAGCTGTCCAGGGAGGTGTGGCCCGGCATGGCGAGATTTTCGATCCAAACCTCCCTGCGGAAGGCCCGCGACAGTCTCTCCTCGAGAACCCGGGGGATGTTCCCCCAGTCCTCGTGCAGGACAGACCCTCCCAGGAGGAGAACCCTGATCCCCTCTTCATCCCGATCCGCCGGCTCGGAGATCCGCCGGAGTTCGGGATAGTAGAAGTGGACGTTCGGGCTGAAAAAGGGGACTTCGCTCCTGAGTGACCACTCCACCCGGCTGAAGGCCTCCACGACCAGAAACACAAACGCGATCAACAGCAGGGCATAGACGAGCTTCCGGGCTTTTCCCCCGCCGGGTTTCATTTCCTCTCCGTCCAGATGCCGGCCAGTTCCGGGATCTCCGCAAGACCATGCAAGGCGCGGGATCTGGCCTTTCTGTTTCTGAGCATGTGCGCGTGGGGATAGGCAATGCCGTCCGCGATCATGGTGTAAAATATCCTCGCGGGCCACTTGATCGTCCCGGGCACCCCCCCGGGCGGGGTTCTGAACAGCAGGGAGAGGCGCTCCCTTCGCTTTGCCAGCGCTTCCAGGTTGTTCCCGAGACAGAGCCTCTCCCTCTGTCCCAGCAGGACACCCGCATCACCCTCGAAAACCCGCACGTTCCTCAAGGGCCCTTCATAGAACAACTCAAAAAGGTTCCCGCACCTCTCAAAAACCCGCGCCTCCGCCTCGGACAACAGAGGATCGTAAAGGTCGTCGGTCACCGGTCGAATGGCCGCATCCCGCCACTTTCCCGAATGGGCTTCGGCCTGTTCCCCTCCCCGGGAGGTCGCCTCCAGAACCGGGGAAGGTTCTATGCCCACAAAATCCCAGACCCGCTCCCGTTCCTCTTTCGAGGCTGTAAAGGACTCCAACCGGCTGACCAGCACCCGGGCGTCGTCTTTCCACTGCCGCGCGGCCTCAAAGGCCGTGAGGACCCGAAAAAGGGCCGTTTGGAGGACGGACTCGAGCCCTGTGTCCCGCCCGAACCGTCCCCTTGTGCGGTATCCCCCTCCCTTCTGGAGGTAGTGCTCCACCCAGGCCAGATAGTTCTGCACAGGGTTGCGCAGGAGAAGAACGACCCGGGCCTCCCCGGCCCCCCTCACATCCCCCAGGAAAGTCGCCAGCTGGCACCCGGGGCTGTGGAAGAGGAAGTGACGCTCGTTTCCAAATCTCATCCGGCTGAAGGACCTCAGATATTCGTGGAGCGTCACCCGAACGGCAGGCCCACCGCCCTGCGCCCGGGGGTTCATGTCGCCGGGCGATCCCTCAAGGGTCGTGCCTGACGGGTAAAGAGAACCCACATGCCTGTCAACGAGGGCAAAGGGCAGACGAAGACCGTCCGCCGAGACCGACGCCGCGAGTTTGCCCCATTCGACCACGATGTTCAGCTCCAGGGGGAACGAGTTGACGTCAGGGTGACCGTCCGCCAGCATGCCCAGGAGGTGTGTTCCGCACCGCCCGGCCCCTGTGATCCAAATGTTGCGAGGACTCATCATCAACGCGCCTGTTCAGCGGAGTCTTTTCTTCCTCTACCTCTCCACCCTCATCATCAGATAGAGAGCGAAAAGAAGAAAGACCAGGTTGGAAAGCCACGCCGCAAGGATGGGCGGCATGACTCCCGAAAGCCCGAGCGAGCGTGAAAAACCCAGAAGCAGCATGTACAGAAAACAAAGCCCCATTCCCACGGCCACGGACAGGGGCGTGTGGGTCTCGCGCTGCATGAGCGGGACGGACAGCCCGATGACCACCATGATGACGAGGACGAAGGGGAACGCCACTTTTATGTGCATGTCCACCAGGTGCTTCGTGTTGTCATAACCGTCTAGGCGCACCTTTTCAGCGTACTTCCAGAGTTCCCAAAAGCTCATCTCCTCGGGCTGCTTCTCGGGGCGGATGAACGTCTCGGGCGTCTCCTCCAGCGCTATCTCGAGTTTCCCGAATTCATTCAGCCGGTAATCCCCGTCTTCCCCCAGCACCTGCTCGTAGCCTTTGTGGATGATCCACACCCCGTTCGCCCAGACCCCCTTTTCCCCCGCGATCCGCCTCTTGAGCCTGAAGTTCTCGTCAAAGAAAAACAGGGTGGGGTGGTCCATGACATAGCGCTCCCTGTCAAAAGCCCAGATCCAGTAGATCCGGTCCGCTCCCCTGTACCAGATCTGGTCGTAGCCGTAGTAGTACTTGCCGGGATCCCTCTTTTCCACATCGAATGTCCAAATCTCATTGGACTTTGCGCTTGCATACCGGACCAGGTACTCGGAGAAAAAAAACAGGCCCACCGAAAGGCAGATGCCTGCCACGGACAGCTTTCTGAACACGCTGTACAGGTTCACGCCGCAGGCCTTGAGCGCCATGACCTCCCTGTTTTTCAGCATGATCGAAAAAAGTATGACCACGGAGATGAGCGTCACCGAAGGAAGGAGCTGCATGACAATGTAGGGGACCTTGAACAAATAATATCGGCCCATGACGGCATTGGGCACCCCTGCCTCGATGAAGTTGTCTATCTTTTGAAGGAAATCGATGACCAGGTAGACCGCCACGAATATCATCGTGCAGATGATCATGATCTTGAAAAATTCTTTGAATATGTATCTGGAGAGCACCCTCAAGGCTTGCACACACCGCAGGGCTCGTAGCCGGCCTCCACGGCCTCCTCCCGGCTTGAAAAGCCGCACTTGTTGTTTGTCGCCATCCTTGCGATGAAGCGACAACTCGAGCTGTGAAACCGCTTTAAACGAATATTCCCGACATATGGGGGGAACTCCGGGCGGGTGTCGACTTCGGGCGGGGGTTCCGGCCGAGGATCCTTTGACGGGGAGGCCTCCGGGCGGTTGTCGGCTTTTGGGGAAGGGGCCGGCCGAGGAACTTTTGGCGGAGGGGGCTCCTTGCCGGATGGTCTCGAAAAACCGCTCAACTTACGCCTCAAAAAACCTTCCGGGGAAAGCGGCAGAGGCTTCTCGTTGGCGACCCGGCGCCAGAAGTAGACGCACAGGAAAGCTAGAAACGCGTTCGGAAGCCACATGCCAGTTTCCGGGGCGAGCTTACCCGTCTCGCAGAGGCCCCGAACGGTCATGAAGATCACATAGTACATGAGAAAAACAGCCAGGCTCACCACAATCCCGAATGAGAAAGCGCGAGCCTTCATGTGGGTCCCGAGCGGAACCCCGATGATTCCCAGCAGGAACACGGCTACGGGAAGCGTGATCCGCTCCAGGAGTTCCAGGAGGATCTCATTCCGTTTCTCGGACCCCGCAGGCAGCCGGCTCAGCCTGCCGAGGATCTCTTCCAGGCCCATCTCCTTGGGGGCCTTTTCGGCCATGGCCAGTGACTCCAGGATGTCCTCGAGATCCACCTTGAGATCATAGCTTCGGAACTGAACTGTCTTGACCGATCGTGCGTCCTTCTGCTCCACGAATATGGTGCCGCCCATAAAGCGAACGACGATCGTCCTGGATTCCGGCTCCATGATCATCCTGCCCTCGCTGGCGATGATGGTGTAGGTCATGGATTTCTCACGCTTGTCCACGACAAACACGTCCTTCATCACTCTGTCCCCGGCGGAGAGGTCGCTGACATAAAAAATGACGTCGTCGAAGGGCTGGGAAAAGACCCGTTCCTTGAGGCCCACATCCGCCTTGGACTGAGCGATTTCAAAGACCATGTCCTTGAGCGAACGGTTCCCCCAGGGGAGGCCGACCAGCGCCGTGAGGCTCGCGAGGACAAAGGCCGCCAGGGACAGGAGGATCACGGGCGGGAGCAGCTGGTAAAGGCTGATCCCCGAGGATTTGAGGGCAATGACCTCGTTGTCGCTGGAGAGGCGGATGAAGGCGAGCAGGGACGCCATGAGACTCGAGGCCGGAAGGGCGAAAAAAACAATCCCCGGGATGAGAAAAAAGACCAGGCGGACAACCTGCCCGGGCCCCACCCCCTGGTCCATCACCAGTTCGGTGACACTCAGCATCCTTGTCCCGAGCATGATGAAGCCGAAAACCAGCAGACTGGAAACGAAGATGGGGACCATCTCGGTGAGGATGTATTTGCTGAGTGTGAGTTTCATGGACAGGATGTCGGCCGCAACACCGGAAAAGCGAATCGTCGCCTAAAAAGTGATCTTTTCCCTGCGGCCCAGCAGGTTCACCAGATAGCAGGCAAGGATCGCCCCGCAGATCATCTCGACAATTATGGTGGTTTCCCTGTAGAAAAAATTGCTCACCAGATCATTTTCGTAGAGGATCTTGAAAAAAACATCCGCCCCGAGGGAGCCGACGACTCCCACCACCATGAAGGTTATCTTGCCACCTTTGAGCCTGCGCAGGGTGAACATGCTGAAAAGCCTCCCCACGACCAGCCCCACGAAAACGCCTCCCAGTATGTGCATGACACTCATGAGATCATTCCTTCCGATTACGGTCCCTTGGACTACCCGGCCCCGCTGCGAGCCCCGCCTGAAGCCCCGCGAGCACGGCGAGGAGGAACACGGGACCGGCATCCACGACGTGTGTGTTCAGAAAGCCGCCGATGAAAAGGACCAATGCCCCCGACAGTATAAAATATCCCACAGGATCCGACCGGTGTTTCCATCCCGTCATCGCGAGAACGGAAAAGAACCACAAGAGAACGGCAACCCCCAGGGCGCCGTGACTCACTGCCATGTGAAGGATGTTGTTGTGGGGGTGGTCCATGCCCACCTCCGCCCCGGCCTTTCTCATGGCCAGGTTGTACCCTCCGGTCCCCACCCCGAGCACCGGGTTTTCAATGACGAGGTGTGCGGCCCAGTACCACATGTAGACACGCTCCTCGAGGTCGGAGTATTTTTTGCCGAACGCGGTGTCCCGGTCCGCCTGGAGCCTCATCCGGATGTCGTCGGCCGTGTCGGAGATCCTTTCCTGGACAAAAGGTGAGAAGCACATGAGGGTGATGGCCGATGCGTAGAGGAGAAAGCCGGCCCACAGGTGCTTCCCTTTGCAGAGATTGTACACCACCCAGGGGGAGAGGACCGCAAAGACGACATACCCGGCGCGTCCCCTGATGATGATCAGGTTGGCAAAGAAAACCAGTATCAGAAGGATCAGGCCCGCGCCCTGTTTTCGGGTGTCCGAGCGCTTGAAGTAGAAGGACGCGACGAGTATCCCCAGAATAAGCAGGATGGAGAGGGTGTTGTACCCGCTTGCAAGCCCCAGGTACTTGCCCACCATCTTGGTGGGGACGAGCCCCGGGATCTGAAGAAAGGCTATGAGCGCGTTCGCCGCAAGCCCCGCGAGAAAGAAGTGGACCAGGCGCTCCAATGGGAACCGCCCCTGGCAGGCGACGACGGCCGCGGCCATGCCGTAGATCCAGTAGTGGGTCTTGAGGGCGTATCTGAGCCCCACGTCGGCGGGATCCGGCGAATAGAGCAGCCCGAACCACGACAACGCAATCCAGGCAAGGACGGGCATCACCCAGCGCTGTCGAAGAACACGGCCGAGGACGGCGTAGGATTCCCTGTGCGCCAGGACAATCGCCACCGACAGGAGGCCCAGCACGGTAAAAGGAGACGTCCCCATGGGGAGGGCGAACAGGGCGAGGGCCAGGGAGAGTCCCGCCTTGTCTTCGGCGATTTTAAGGATCTCCTTTCGCGTTGCAAGGCCCGCGTGCGAGTGTTCCACCGAGATCATCTTGTCAAAACGGGCTCCGCCGCCGGTTCCATCGACTCAAGAGCATGAGCAGCCACACAGGCAGGATCGACAAAAACAAGGATTTGCCCACATAAAGTTTGTAGACCGGAGCCATGCACGACGTCTGTATATACCTCTTCTGTGAGCGTGCCATGGTCCGCAGCTGTTGCTTTATATTTCTGGCCGAGAGGTTTTCCCCGTGGATGCGCCTCAAGTGGTGTATTTCTCCGAGGTTTGCCGCCTGGTAGCTTGCTATCAGCCTCAGCCACAAATCGTAATCCTGGGAATAGGTGTCCCGTTCGTTGTAACCCCCGATTTCCACCAGGGGCAGCCGGCGGATCATCACCGCAGAGTGGCAGAAGAGGTTGTGCGAAAGGATATCCCTCCGGATCCTCCGGTACTGGGTCGGGGGCCTCATGACACGCAGGGTGCGCTCGAGGGTGGCATCCATTTCCTTCCAGGCCGCCCCCACCATGGCCGCTTCGCGGTTGGATTTCAGAAAGCTCACCTGTGCTTCGAAACGTCCAGGAAGGCTGACGTCGTCGCAGTCCATCCGCGCGATGAACTCCCCCCGCGAGATCCGCAGTCCCTTGTTCAGAGACCTTGTGAGGCCCATGTTCGATTCGTTCCTCACGACCTCGATACGGGAATCCGAGGACTGGAAGAACCTGAGGAGTTCGGGCGTACCGTCGCTCGACCCGTCGTCGATGATGAGAAAGCGAAAATCCCGGAAGGTCTGCGAAAGGATACTTTCGACTGCCTTTTCCAGGTATTTTTCCCCGTTATAAACGGGCATCAGCACGGTGACGGGAAGTTCCTTCACTGTTCCCCAAACACCTTCTTCATAAACGCACAGTACTCGACAGCCGCTTTGGCTATGCCCAGCGTCTCGAACCGGATGCGGGCCTTCCGCTCCTCAAGCCGGTCCAGCAGCATGTGAAGGTCGGCCGCAAGCACATCCTGATCCGGGACCGGAGGGTGATAGAGGTCCACGAGCTCCAGGTCAAAGGGCTCGTCCGCCTGGCTAACGATGCCGCCGTCGGCCTTGCGCACCGTCTCCCCGATCCCGCCCAGGTTGGTGCAGAGCACCGGAAGCCCGCAGGCCATCGCCTCCACCTGGGTGTTGCCGCAGGCCTCCAGCCACGCAAGGTGTATGTACACATCCCCGGTCCTGTACCAGGACGCCAGCTTGGAAGGCCTGATTTCACCAATGTAGTGGACCCTCTCGTGCTCCACCCTGTGATCCGGATCCCCGCCGAGAACCAGGAGGCGCATGGGCTCCCGGCGCTCCCCCCGGACGCGCAGGAACAGATCCACCGTGTCCTTGAGCCGTTTCCACCTCCTCCAGTGGGCCGCCGTCACCAGGACTTTCTCATCTCCCCCGATGTTCAAATCCCGCCTGAAATCCGGGCCGCCCGGTGAAAACAGATCCGTGTCCACGGCATTGTGGATCACCGTGTGAGGCTTTTTCAACCCGCCGTAAAAGCGGAAGATCAGCTGCCTGGAAAAATCCGAGATGAAGACGACCCCGGCGGCCTGCTCCACGGACCTGAAAATGGGCGAGTTGAGCTTCTCGTTCGACCCGAGCGTCTCCTTGAGGTCGTAGTAGATGCCGTCCACCCTCAAGACAAACGGCTTTTGAAAGGGCGTCTTCCGGGATGACTTGAAAAGCCCGATGTCATAGGCCGGGCAGTACGCGCTCCTGACCCGCGCAAGACCCTGCCGACGGATTTCCCTCCTCAGCCGGCGCATGAACGTCTTTGGGCCGTCGTTCCCGAAGAGAAACAGCCCGCTCTCAAACCCTATTCTGAGCTTCCGCATGGCTCCCGGGTTTTTGAGACCGCTTTATGAAAGATGTCATAGGTCTTGTCCAAATACTCGTAGTAGAGTTCCTCTTTGAGGTCGGAGCCTTCCTGGCTGACGTGCAGGCCGTCCGGAAGAAATCGGGAACTCTTGTCGAAGCGCTCGTACAGATCGAAAAAATACGCACCCGTGTCCCGGGCCGCCTGTTCCACGACCCGGTTGTGTCCGGGCATGGCCAGCAACCTGGCCTCTTCCACCAGCTGGTTGTAAGGGCACGAGGCGATGATCACATCGCTTCCCTCATGGCCCGCAACCAGGACCATGAGCTCCGTGTTCCGCTTGAAGTAGCGGGTGTCATTCACCGAGAGGTTCTCCACCTTTTCCTCAAAGGCGTTGTTGGTGATCACCCCCCGAATGGTGTTAGGCTCCAGGAGGTTCAGCCTGACCGCCAGAAATGTGATGAGCCTGCTGTTCTTGATGAAGATGTCGTAGACCCAGCGCTTGAGAAAGAAATCATAGGGGTTCTGACTCGAGCACCACATCTTCCTGTAGTTCGAGTAGTCGCTCTTGAGGGTACCCCTCAGCCTCGGCAGGACGTCGTTCAGGCCGTGCTGGATCACCAGGAGGTCCGGCTCATAGGGAAGCACCATGTAGATGAGCCTGGAGAGGTTCTCCGCAGAGGTGGCGGCGCCCAGACCCGCGTTGACGACCCTGAATTTCACGCGAAGGCCTCGCTTGGAGGCCTCGGTGTTCAGGTCCTGTTCGAGCCTGGCCGAAAAAATCTTCTTGTTGTCCTTGATGCCCTGGGTGTACGTGGTGCTCCCGCCCATGAAAAATATCCGGAACTCGCAGGGGGGTTTTTGCTCGGGCAGGGCCGCGGCGTCCCGGAACCCCTGCTCGTTGTGGATCGTGCCCGCATCGTTGCGGTACCCTTCCCTGAGCGTGTAAAGGGTGTAGTGGTGGGGCCTGTAAGCGAAATACTCGCCCAGGTCCTCACCGTGCCCCCACAGGAGCGCGGGGGCCTTTTCAGGGTGCAGATTGAGATACAGAGAAAACCCCGCCTCGAGCAGCACGGCGGTGATTGCCAGGGGAACGAGGGCGAAGAGAAACTCCCTGGGCCGGAGCCTCCATGCGTAATAGAAGGCCAGTCCGCAGACAAGGGTGGGAAGGCCGAGCATTACGAGGTTCCGCCCCGCGTCCCTGTCCCCGAAGCTGTTCAGGACCAGGGCCAGGGAACCCAGGTAAACGAGAAAGATGATGAGCAGGATTATTTTTTTTGATGAGGACAACTTGAAAAGACACTGGATCCCGGCTTTCGCCGGGATGACGACAATCGGTACTTTTCGGGTTCTTCAGCTTCTTTTAAGGTTCGGGGTTCCCAAAGCGTCATTGCGACACAGTCTCGAAAGCCGGGATCCATTCCTGACCGCAACAATGAAATACCCGCCGTGATAACCGGCGAGCTTCGGGTTCTTCCGGGCCCACGCGGTCCTGTCCAGAAGAACGAAGAGGTCCAGCAGGGGGTAAAAAACCTGAAAAAACCTGTTGAACGGAAAAGGGAGGGCGTGTGTCAGGCTCTTGACCATGTCCCCCAACACGGAGAAAAAGCCGCCCGTCACCTCGAGGTGCTCGACTTCAAACCCGCCGGACGCGAGTTCCTTCCGCCACTTGTCCACGGTCCACCGCTGGAAGTCGAAGGGATCCCCGTGGATCGGGTGAATGAAAGGAACCGAGAGGATCATCCTGCCACCGTCCCTGAGCACACGGCCGCACTCCCGGAGCCCCCGCTCTATCCGCTCCACGTGTTCGAAGAGCTCCATGGCATTCACCACGTCCACGCTGCCGTCAGGGAACACCCGCTTCATGTCGGCCACGTCCAGGACCACGTCCGGGTGATGCTCCTCGTTGACATCCGCGAATATCCACCGTTCCACGCGGTCCCTTGGTTTCTTGAAAAGCCCACGGTCCCGCCCACCGATGTCAAGGACGGTGCCTTCGTACAGCTCGACGAAACGCCCCTGGAGCCTGTCCAGGGATTTCCTCCTGTATGAAGACCACAAGTAGTGACCGATGTTCATCCAGAGACCTGCCTGGGCCTTCCCCGAAGAAGGCTCCCGAGGTTTTCCATCTTCCGGAGAATACCCCACTTGAGAAGAAAGGCCCTGCCCCTTACCCATTTCCCGGGGCCCAGCCTCTTGGGTGTGTAGAGGCCTTCCTCCCTTGCCCGGTAAATCCTCTTTATGAAGGCCTCGTAGGCGGCGGAAACCTGCTCCAGGCCGGGGGCATGCACCGCTGCCTGGAGTTCGGGGTAGCGGCTCCTCATGCGTTCCAGGAGACCGGGGATCTCCTCGGGGCGGTCGAAAAGTTCTCCACCGCGGCCAATGATCTCGGGGTGACCCCCGTCCCTGAAACCCAGGGCCGGCAGCCCGCAGTGAAGGGCCTCTATGAGGGAGTTGGAGCACGGATCGTTTCTGGACGCGGTGATGAAAATGTCGTGCTTCTTGAGTTCTCGAGCCAAGCCCATGCTGGGCAGGGGATTCAGGCTCCTGATGTTTTTAAAGGCAAAGGGAGAACGGCCTATGAAGGTCATCTCATACCTGGCAAAATCCAGGTGCTCGTCGAGCCATTGATAAACGTCAAAGCCCTTGTTCATGTTAGGGGACCAGCTCGTGTTCACGAGCCGCGTCTTTCGACCCGGTTCGAAGGGGGCCTTTCCGGTGCGATTGAAGATCCCGGGGTCCGGGGCGTTCAGCACGACGGTCTCGAACCGGTTGGACGGCATTCCCATGTCCCGATTTTTTTCCATGCTCCACACGGACTGAAAAACAGTCCCGTCCGCCAGGGCCTGGTTCACCCGGAAGATGGTCTCGTCGATCACGCGGTTGGAGTCCCTGATGGGAGAAACAGGCCCGTCCACCCTGTGCACGAAAAGGACGGCCGGGTTCGCCTTCTTGATGTCAAAGGCCTTTTCCAGCGCCTGGTGGCTGTTGAAGAGGATCGCGTCCGCTTTTTCAGGTCTTTCCTCATAAATCCCCCTCGATCGAAACACCTCTCTGAGGGATTTCAGGAACTGGTTGCCCCCGCCCCACGGGCCTTCCCGTATCTTGTGGAGTATGTGAATTTTCAATCTACCTGGCGCTCCAGTATATGGCCCTGGTTATCTTGGGCCTCCTGGCCGCCACCCTCAGAATGTCCTCCGGCCGGACGCCGTCGTAGCGGGCGCTTTTCACAAGCCCGTTGTAGGCAAAACGGCTTGGCCGGTAACCGAGTTCGGCGAACCGGGTCACGGACCTTTCGTGACCCGGGCAGATGAGGACCTCGGGGCGGTAGCCGAACTCGAGGAGCATTTCCAGGGTGGGCGTGTAACGGGGGTCCGGGTCCACGTCGCCCACGGGGTGCACTTCGAAAAAAAGATCAGGTCGGCTTGTCGTGAGTGTCTCTTTCATGCCGTCCAGCACCTGGCATTCGTAGCCTTCCAGGTCCATGCGAAGAAAATCCACGGGCGCCTTGCCGGCAAGAAACCGGTCCAGGGTCACCACGTCCACGTCGATGTGGTCGTTGAAGGTGTCCGGCCGGTCGTAGTGCATGAGGCAGTGCATGTTGTCCGAGGGCCCCAGGTACATCCGCGCCCGCCCTTCGGCATCCCCCGCGGCCGTGTTGAAGGGGTGGATCCGCCCCTCGAAACCGTTCAGGCGTATGTTGCGGACCAGGAGGTCATAGTTGCGGGGGAAGGGCTCGAGCGCATAGACCCTGCCGCGAGAACCCACAAGAGATGCCTCGAGGAGCGCGTAGTAGCCGATGTTCGCGCCCACGTCGACGGCCGTCATGCCCGGGGAAAGCCGTTCCCGCAAAAGAGCGGTTTCCAGCTTCTCATGCACCCCATAGACGGCAAGCGTCTTGCTGATCCCGGGCACCCCTATGTTGAGGGTCATCCGGTAATCGTGGACAGGTCGGGTGACCGAGCTTCTGCGGAGCACCCGGCGGTCGAGAAGGAACCTGAGAAAACCCAGCCCGGACCTCAAAAAAATCCGGGGCCCCTCGAAAGCGGCCTTCTTCCCTGCCGCCCGGAGCGTCTGAGCCATATTTGTCAATTTGTGTCCACCGCGCTCCCGGATTCGGCGAATTGACTCCTAAGCAGGGGCCCCAGGTACTTCGCCAGCTCATCCGCCAGTACCTGGTTCCCCTTGGGGGAGTAATGGCCGCCCTTCCTCCCGTAGGCGAACAGGGGGAACGGGTCGGTCCCCCGTCTGTCCACGACCTCCTTGAAGTCGAAGACGTCCAGGCCCAGGGAACGGACCGTCTCCAGGGTCAGCGCCCTCACTTCCTCGAACGTGTCCTGGTAGTCCGGAAGCCAATAACCGTTCCCGGGCAGAAAGACGAATACGAGTCTCCCCCCCGCGGACGCCACCTGCCGATTCGCGGAGGCGAGTATCTCCTTGAGGACCGGCCTGAACTCCCTCGCCTTTTGCAGGGTCTCCTCGTGAAAGAGGACCTGCCGGTCCGTGAGCTCGATGAGCTTGTCCACGAATCGCGAGTGATAACGGATCAGGGTGATGATGGGCTTTGTCCGCCACTCGTCCGAGAAATACCCGCCCTTGACGCGGTTGTCGAGTTTGTTGTCAATCCACGCCTTGAGCTCATCGCCCGTCATGAAATCATCGATCTCAACCTCTTCGGCCTTAAAAAGCCCCTTGAGTTCCGGTGGGGCGAGGGCCTTGAGAAAGGGGCTTCTCAGTTCCGTGGGGATCCCGATATAGTCGTTGTCGTAAAACACCCAGAGGACCACCCGGGGTTTCTTGGGGAGGCCGAACTCCTGGAGCCGCACGAGTTCCTGTACCGGGGCGGCCGCGGGCACCCCCGCGTTGTAGACCTTCAAACCCACCCGATCGCGCAGGAGGTTCACCCAGTAGGTCTCATCCGGCACGTCGCACCCCATGGTGAAGGAATCCCCCACGGCGAATACGTCCAGGCGCTCGCTGGAGGAATAAAGACCCTTGGGGTTCCGAAAGCCGTTTTCATCGGAGTGGTAGGTCACCCACCCGAACCCCTCGTTGCCCAGCACGGTGAGGACATCCGGCACCGGCCCCAGCCTGGGGAGCCTCTCGCCGAAAGGATTGATCACGGGGTACACGTCGAGGCCCTCCCCGCGCATCTTTTGAACGACCCTGAATTTCTGCCAGGGGTTCTTTTCATAGATCCTCACGCCGATCTCGGCGAACAGAAATCCCAGGAAGCAGGAAAACGCCATTAAAACGATGTTCTGGTTGGTCCGGGTCCGACCCAGGAGCCCTATGGCCCCCGTGAGCGCGCCCGCAATGACAAGAAGCGCCATGAGTATGATCAGACGGATGGAATACTTGTAAAGAAAAGGGTCCCCGCTCTCCGTGAGGAGGGCCAGGGCGGCCGCCGTTCCCAGGAAGATTGCGGCAAGAGCCATGGTGATCACGCGCGGGATGGTGTCCGCGGGTTTGTGAAATCTTTCGGTCATTGTCTTCCTTCGCCTTCTTTTACGGTGCTACGAGGGGTTTCTTGTCTCATCCAGAAGCCCCAGGGTGTGTTCACATATCTCCTCCGGCCTGATGTCCTCCATGCACCGGGGGGCGCCGCCGTGGGCGCATGCCGTCCTCAGGCCGCACGGGGCGCACGGCCGCCTGGACTCGATGTTGCGGTTCTCGGCGTACCCGGTCAACCCGGGGCTCACGTAGCCCCCGAACAGGATGACCGCCCTCTTTCCCACGCCGCTCGCCAGGTGCATGAGCCCCCCCTCGGGGGCGACCAAAAGATCGGCCTGGTGAATGACCGCCGCGACTTTCCTTATGGACGGCAGCCCGGTGGCGTCCACCGCGCCCTCGAGGACCCGCTTCCCCCCCTCCCCTACCTGGACGAGGGTCAGGCCGGCTTTTTTCAGGGAGCGCGCCACCTCCTGCCATCGGTTGAAGTCGTAGCGTTTGTTCACCGTAAAGCTGTCCTTCGTGTGGGGCTCGATGACCACATAGGGCCCCAGATCCTCCCTGTATGTGCGGCCGAAGGCGATCTCCTCCTCCGTGAGGTGGACTTCGCACCGGATCTCCGGATCTTTCAAGCCGTAAGCCCCGCATGCGATCTCGATGGCGTGACCTTCGGGCTTGTAGAAGATCTTGTCCCTGGTGATTTTTGTCCAGTAATTGGCCCTGCGGTTGTCGAGACGCAGTTCACGCGCCTCGCGGGCGCCGTCCCCCATCCCGCTCACGATGGCCGGGTGGTTTGTGAAAACCTCGTCTTCGAGCACTTTGCGGGGCCACGGCAGCCTCCCGACAACGCGGTTCGTGAGGACCACCTTTCCACCCTTCTGCAGGAGGTGCTCCCGGGCAACCGCCGTCCACAATATGTACCCGCCTAGACCCATGTATTTTCAGTCAGGGACGAAGGACCCCTTGCCCGTCGCCCCGGCTCAGGCCGTGGCCCAGGCGAACGGATCCCGGCCTTCGTCGGGATGACGGAGAATGGGGTTTTTCGCATTCTCAATGCTCGAGATCCATGGGTCGGTCTGCTGTTTTTCGATCTCGATTGCGATTTCAATTTCGATTTCGACAAGATCGGAGGTCCCTCCGCGATCGTCGCTTTTCACAGCTCAAGAAGCTCCGGCGTTATCCGCTCATCCGCCTCGACATCCCGGAGGACCCGCCGCCCCAGCACCTGGTCCACCATCTCCGCGCCAAGCCCCCCACCGGGCCTTTTCAAGCCGAGCATGTCTCTTTCAAGCACCTCGCCCCTTTTTATCGACCTTTCCGCCACAATGCTCCGCCGCGCGCTGGCCCAGGCCTGCTCCTCCGCCCGGGCCACGCCTAGGGAGCCGTTGCCTCGCACTTGTTCGGCCAGCCGGATGTTGTCCACCATGCGTTTGAGATCCGGCGGATCCACGGCAAAATAATGGCCCGACCCCGTCCAGGTGCGATCCAGGGTGTAGTGCTTTTCGATGATCTTGGCGCCCATGGCCACGGCAAGCGCCGGGATGACCATGTTCGGGTCCGGTTCCGTGTGGTCCGACAGCCCGATCACCATTCCCGGGTACCGCTCCTTGAGGGTCTGTATCCTTTGAAGATTCGCGTTTTCCGGGCTGGTGGGGTAGCTCAGGGTGCAGGCCATGAGCATCAGGGCGTAGTTGCCTTCACTGAATATGGTCTCGACGGCCCTGTCGATCTCCTCCTCAGTGGATGCGCCCGTGGAGAGGATGATCGGACGCCCGACGCGCGCGATGTGCCGGAGGTGGTCCAGGTTGGGCACGTCGCAGGAGGCGATCTTGAAGAGGGGCATGCCGAGCCCTGCCAGCATGTCCACGCTCTGGTCGTCGAATGGGGACGAAAACACGATCACGCCCTTTTCCCTGCCGTAGGAGAAGAGATTCTCGTAATCCTTTCTGCCGAACCGGTCCAGACGCCGGTAGTACTCCAGCTGGGAGATCGGCTCCCCGCCCCAGAAGCTCACGGCCTTGCCGGTCACGAGCTTTTCCGCCTTGTAGGTCTGAAACTTGACCGCGTCCGCGCCTGACTCGGCCGCCTTTTCGATCATCTCCCTTGCCGTGTCCAGCCGGCACATGTGGTTGCAGGCGGCCTCGGCGATGACGAAACAAGGTTCCCCGGGGCCGATGGCCCGCCCCTCCACCCGCACGGCCCCACCGTGGGGTGAAAGATTTCTTCGGGCCATCTCCAGATCGAACCGGGTGTGGATGTTCACGCAGTCGTCCTGGAGCGCGGCGGTGTAGGGGAAGGGATCCGCCTCCAGGGCCTTGCGGTTCAGGATCGTGAGGGACCCGTTTCTCAGGCCGCGGCGGTCCACCGTGAACAGGGAGTCGATGTTTTTGGAGATCGCGTACCGGACGGCCGCGTCGAGGTCGATCGCGCGGTCCGGGTGATCCGGCTGGACTCCCACCAAATGGGTGATCCCTTTGTCGCCGATCATCTTGCAGGCGTGCCTGTAGACCTCGAAGAGGGGGGTCTCCCCGCCCAATTCGTCCCCTCTCCTTATGACCTCCACCCCCAAGGCGCGGGCGTGGGAGGCAATCTCCTCCGAGTCGGTGGACACGAAGACCCTGTCCACGCAGCCGGCCGCGCGTGCGTACTCCACCGCATGGGCGATGAGGCTTTTTCCGTTGATCTCCATCAGGTTCTTGCCAGGAAGTCTTCCCGACTCCCCCTTCGCGGGGATGACGACGACGATCATAAGCTGTCTCCTGTTTTAAGGCCTTTTTTTCTCTTCAAGACTTCGATCGCCTCCAGCAGAGGCCGCGTGAGGTCCTGGAAAACCTCATTTTCAATGACCCCGAGCCGCCGCAGCAAAAGCACATGAAGGCCGAGAACGGCCGCCCCCACAAAGGCCATCGCCGGGCGGTTCGCTATCCAGTGGTCCATGGCGAGGGCCGCGGCCCCGAGCCCCAGGAACACCCCGTAGATGATCTTGTTCCGTGACAGGAACAATGTGTTGAATGTCTTCTTGACCGTGTGCAGGACGGTGACCCCCCGTGGGGCCACCCACACGATCGCAATGGCCAGTGGCTTTGCAGCGCCTCCTATGGTGAGGCCCGCAACCTGAAAAGGTATAAGGAAATAAGTCAGAAAGGTCCGAATGGCCTGGTTGGGGATGGTGAGCCACAGGAAGATCCTGTGGCGCTCTGTCGCGTAAACCAGGCTGTGATAAGGCCTGAAAAAGAGCTTCACAAGGATTTCCAGGCTGAAAACCCTCAGGATGAAAGACGCCGTCTCGAGGCCCGGGCCGTACATTGTGTAGACGAGGACATCCGCATAGGCAAGGACGGTCAACGCGAGAAAGGTCCCGAGAACGCTCGTCATGCGGACGATCTTCTCCATCTGCCTGTGAAAGACCTCCTCCTTGAGGTTGGCGAGCCGGTAGGTGATTTCAGGGAGGAGCTGCTGGGTGACCGCCTTGACAATGACTAGAAAACCGCCGTACACGCGCTCGGCAACGGCCAGGTACCCCACGTGGGCATCCGAGAGCAGATGCCCGACGAAGACCTTGTCCACGTTCGAAAGCGAGAGGCCGATCCCCTCGGAGAGCGACAGGGGGAGCGCGTACTTGCAGTGTTTTTTGAGCAGACCCCTGTCGGGCAGTCCCAGGCGGATTTTCATGGTTCCTGTCATGTACGGGACGAAGAACAGGATCATGAAAAAGCACTCCAGCGAGGGGAGGAGGGCTATGTAATACCAGTTTTGAACGGCCGTGCAGAACAGCACGGTAAAACCGAGCATCACGACCCTGGAGGCGATCCGTCGGAAACCCAGGGGGACAAAGGCCCGCCTCGCCGTGAGGAGATTGACGAACACATCCGCGAAAGACAGCCAGAAGATGTTGGCCGTGACGATCACATAAAGGAGAGGGTCTTCCGGCTTGAAGACGTGGAACAGAAAGACCGCGGCCATCAGGAGAAACAGCAGGAGGAGCCCGATCTTGATTGAGAGGTACGCCGTGAACTCGGGGGCGTAATCTTCCTCTTTTTCAGCCATGTACTTGAGCCCCGCCTGGTCGATACCCAGATCGACAACGAACCGCAGGAGCCCCACGAGCCCTGTCATGTAGGCGATTTTACCCACGACCTCCACGCCGTAGACGCGCACGATCAGAATGGAGCCCGCAAAGCCCACGGCAGCGCCCACCACGTTGGAAACGACGTTGACGTATGTGTGCCTGATCAGCACGAGACATCAATCCGTTAAGAAGGATTCCTCCAGCCGCAGGTAATTCTCACGAATCACCCTTTCGTCCAGAAAGTATTTCATTTTGATCTCCCGCATCTCCCGGCTCAGGTCCGCCCCCACGAGCCGGTCCAGGGATCTGAAGACCTCTTCCCTGGAGGCGCCCACGGCGAGATCCTCCACGGCCGGCTCCTCGTAGATCTCCGGCATGCCCCGATAACCCCGCTTGAGGTAAAAGTTGAGGACCTTCTTCTCGAGCATGACGATCTCCTGGATCCCCGTGCTGTCGAAGTTCACGACTGCCTGGGAGACGTGCATGAGTTCCAGGCTCGTCGGGGGGAAATAGGACTCGTCGTAAAAAGTCCTGAAGGGTCGAAGCCTCCAGCGGAGATAGAGGGGCACGGGATTCTTGCGGCGCGTCTTGTAAACGAGAAAGCAATCCCGCTCCCGCGCGTACTCACAGAGGTGATCCATGATCTCTCGTGTCTGCCGGTAAAACTTTTTTTGCGGCCCGAAGATGAAGAGGATCCTTTTCCCCTCTGGGAGTCCGTACTTGTCCAGGATCCTCTTTTCATCCAGATCGGGAAGGACCAGGTACTGGGAGTATCCAGGGTAAACGAATTTACCGTCCCTGTCCCTTGCCGAGTTTTCCCCCGCCATGTACCTGGACTGGAAAAGCACGGCGAAGGCCTTTTCGTAGTACCAGTCCAGGGTCCTGTTGAAATCCGTCATGTGCGTGATGACGTAGAGCCGCCAGCCCGGGTCGTCGTAGTCCTCTTCCCCGAAGGGCATGGCCTCGAGGGTGAAGATGTTTTGGATGCCCTCGGAGCCGCAGGTCTCGGCGACGTCCCGGGCGCTCTCGAACCAGACCTTTCGGTAAGGGGCCAGGACCTCCAGGTAGCGGAGGTTTCGGATGGGGCTGGTTGCCTTTTCGTCCCCCTTGAAGACAAAGACGACAACCTCGTAACGATCTTCCCACAAACGGATGAGGGGCATGAAGGCCTTGAGGTAGGTGATCTCCTTGAGGGCGAAGGCGATCCTCGTCCGACCGTTCCCACGAGCGGCGAGCCCGGCCGCGTCCCTTTGGATGAAGGCCGCGGCGGCCCGGCGGTAGTATAGCCCGCGAACCCGCTCGAGGGCGCGCTTGACCCCGCCCAGCACGGGCCTGCCCTTGTCCATGTAAGAGGGTGCGGGCTTTTTCACGGGGTCAGCTCACACCCGAACCGTTCCTGCTGAGGCAGAGGTCGTTTTCGAGAAACCGGATCTCCTGCACCCCACCGCTTCCCTCCAGCAGGACCCGCCCCTCTTCTTCAAAACGCCTGTTCAGAACCACCACGAGCCCGTCCGTGGCGGTCCGGTGCTCCCTCTCCGCAAGGGTGGATCCCCCAATGAGGATGTGTGACCCATTCACGGCAAGTCCCCGCGTGAAGAGCCCCGGGGCCTGAAACACGGTGTCGCCGCCCACCACGAGCCCTCCCCCATTGGAGTCGCAGTGCCAGAGCCCGCCGCCGATCAGGGCTACATTGTGGGCGCTCCCGCTCCGGGTGGGGATGGTCCTGACGTTGTTCCACGCCGAATCCAGCTCGTAAATCTGACTCTTTCTCCCGGACTTCACCGTCTGATTGTGCGCCACCAGGAGAACCTTGTCCCCGGGGCTGAACACGGAGTTGAAGTGGCGGTAGTTGACGGAGGACCTGCCGTTCTCGAGCTTCCCCTCCGGGTGCGCGCTCCCGGTCCTTCGGCCCGTCCGGTCGTAGAAAAGGATCCTGTTGTTGTAGGTGTCCACAACGGCCAGACGGCCGCGGATCCAGTCAATCTGATGAATCCCGGTGCTCAGAAAACCGGCCAGACCCCTCACACCCCCGTTTCCCGGGCAGTACGTCACCAGACGGCCGAAGCTCCCCGGTATCCTTTGAAAAACATACCAGTCGTCATTCACCGGCCCGGGGGCGATCCCATAGACGCTTCCGCCCATGAGGCGAACGGTCCGGCGGCCTTTCACAAGGAGCAACCCGCTCTGGGTCCCGACGAAAAAGGGGGCGGGGTCGAGCGTGGGCGGGTCGAACCGGCATTGGACGACCGGGTCCCAGGGCGGGTTCACATTGAGCGTCCTCAGGAGCCGGCAGCCGTACTTGATGTTTCGAAAGGCCCTGGAAACTGTTTTTCGGAGCCCGGCCGGGGCGGTTGCCTTGAGTTTGTCTTTGAATCCTGTTTTGTCGGGGGCGCGCATGAAGGCACCGAACCAATGGCGGGAAGATGGCTATTTCATCTAACTCGAAAAGCAGTGGATCAAAAAGCTCAAAAAGCTTTAAAAAGTGTGGGCCTTGGTCATGTGATCGGCAGGAGCTCCCCCGCGTTACGAAGGACCGCCACTCTTCCCGGCCCTGTGAACTCCCTGGCCTTTTCCAGCGCGTCGTTCAGGTCCTTCGCCGGGACGAAGCCCAGCCTCCTGGTCACGGCCTCGTCGATGTGAGGGCTGACCAGGATTCCCCTGACCCTTCCAGAGATGATGCGGCCGATGGCCACCAGCGTGTACGCCAGGAGTTTGTTGGGAAATCTGCCCTCTTCCACGTCCAGGTACAACCCGTCCGGGTTGCCGAAGCCCCGCGTCTCGAATTCCGGGAATTGAGGGGAGATCCCCTCGGGGCAGTCGGCCGCCAGGATGATCACGCCGTTGTCCCGGACCACCAGGTCGGCGGAGCAGACCGCCTTGATGGCCTGGCGAAGGTCGATGTCCGTGGGAAAGGCCTCGGCAACGACAATGTCGGCCGTCTCCCCCACCCGCACGCCGTAGAATTCGCGGCTCCTTTCCACTCCCGCCCTGTGGGCCTCCTCGGGGTCCCCCGCGACCACGTCCACGAGCCTGTCGCCCACCATCACCGAATCCACGATGAAGGCGAGCCCCACCTGCCGGCACACCTCCCTTATGGCCGAGCGTATGGGGTTTTCCAGGACCCCGAGGATGTCCCGCATCCCGTAGTCGAGGGCCTTCCAGTGGGTGTCGGCGATGGTGGCCTCCCCGCAGATCCCCGGCATGACGACCTTGCCCCCTCCAGAAAAACCGGCCGTCGCATGTGGGATGATGTTTCCCAGGGCCATTATGAAGTCCGCATCCACGACCCTCCTGTTGATGACCACCTCCAGGCCGCTCTGTGTCCTCCCAAGCCTCACCAGGGTGTCTTCGTCCTGCCAGGTGTGGTTGAAAATAGCGATCCTGGATGCGACGGCGGCCCCGAATTTGTCGAGGATCTCCCCCCGGCTCATGGGCCGGTGGGTGCCCAGCCCGATGAGGACGCTTATGCAGTCGTCCCGGACCCCGGCCCGGGCAAGCTCCTCGAGCACAAAGGGAAGGATGCGTTTTACAGGGGTGGGTCTCGTTTTGTCGTCCGTGACGATCAGGACATTCCGCGCCTCCCGCGCCCGCACGCTTATGCCGGCGCCTGAAACCGGGTCCCTGATCTTTTCCAAGATATCCGCGTCGTCCAGCCCGGCGCGGGGATCATGGGGCGCAAAGATGCCGATCAGATCGTCCTCGGCAACTTGCAGGGATCCAAGGGATGGATTTGTCAATGTGATCTCTTGCATTACCCGGCCTTCCGCTTGAGCGGCCTCCACTCCTGGAGGATCTTTTCCGCCTCCCAGAAGGTGAAACGGGAGATGATCCGGATGCTCTCTTCCGGGAGCATGGTGATGTGCCCGAGCCGGGGCCCCAGGATCTCGTCCGCCCCTATGTTTTCCGTGCGGGTGAGGATGACGGCGCCGTTCTCCTTGTAGAGCGCATCCCGCTCGAGCCGCAGCTCGCGCTTTTTCTGGAGGGGGACCAGGCCGTGCCGCTTGTGCTGGTAGCAGTAGGCGAGCTCCTCGGAAACGGACACCACGCTGTCCAGGTCAAAGATGGTGAGGGTGTCTATGGCCTTTTCGATGTGCCCCTTTCTTCGAAGCGGGGCGTTGATGTAGAGGAGCATGACGGCGTCCGGCCGGTACCCATCCCATGACGCCAGAAGCTCGAGCAGGTGAAGCAGGACCGGCCCCATGCGGGTGTGGGGCCGCGAGAACTCCGGGGGGCGAAGGACGGCCCCAAATGCCGGAAAATGGCTGCTCACGTATTCGACCACCTTCTCATCGTCCGTGGTCACCACCACGCGGTCCAGCATGTCCGTTCGCTCCGCCTCTGACAGCGTGTGCCAGATGAGAGGCCGGCCCGCAATGTCCCTGAGCGCGATTTCCCGAAACACATTGGAACGCCGGATGGCGGGCACCACCGCGAGGATCTTCGGGACCGCCCCGTTCAATTTCTTTTCCACGAAATTTCTCTTGATGCGCCTGCGGGTCCTCAGAATACGTTCGTCATTTCTCGTGAGACTCTCTTCGTGCTGCCGATAGTAGAACAGGGGTACGTTCACGTTGTAAGGACTGTAGCGCTCGAGGAAGCGTATCCACAGGTCGTATCCGTCCTGGCATCTGAACTGCTCGTCGTAGCCGCCCAACGCAAGCAGGCACTCCTTCCGTATCATGGTGCATGCTCCGTGGGCCGGAAGATCCAGAAGCTCGACCTCCTCACCGATCTTCTTTCTCCGAACCAGCTCCAGGATCTCGCCCTGCTCGTCCACCAGGTAGTAGTCGGGGTAGACCAGTCCCACGTCCTCGTTGGTGTCCAGTATGTTCGAGAGGACCAGAAGCGCGTTTTCATCGAGGAAATCGTCCCCGTCCAGCCGCATGACATAGGACCCGTTGGCCAGCCTGAGGGCGATATTGTTGGAAACCGTGAGCCCCTTGTTTTCCTGGTGCACGATGCGCACCCTCTCCAGGCCCTCGTAACCGGAAAGCACGTCCCGGGTGTTGTCCGTCGAGCCATCGTTGATGACCAGGAGTTCCCAGGCGTCGAACTTCTGCCTGAGCACGGAGTCCACCGCCTGCTTGAGGTAGCGCCCATAATTGAAGGCCGTGATGTAGACGGTTACCTTGGGTATGCCGTTTTCGACTTTTCCTGTGAGCGGGTCTCTATCCATCTTTTCTCTGTGTTCTCTGTGTCCTCTGTGTTGAATAGCTTTTGTCTTTGGCGACAGACTCGATATAGCCGTGAATGGTCTCCGCCGCCAGCCGGTGCCCCTGGGCAGTCCAGTGGAGGTCGTCCCGGAAGTAGAGCGGCTCGCCATTGCCCCCCTTGACCAGGGGCTTGAACACAGGGGTCAGGTCCAGCATGGGAATCTTTCTCCTGCCGCACGCATCCCTCACGATGTCCGCATAGCGGGTCTCCGGGCGGCCCATTGCGATGTTCTCGCCGACCGGCACGTAGACCACCGTGAACCCGACACCCGAGGCCCTGCAGGAGTCGGCCATTTTCCCCAGGTAGCGGTCGAAGACGGCCGCGGCCTCCGGATCCACCTCCTGCTCCTCCGTCCCTGCCTCGACCGGGCGGGGTTCAGCCCTGGTCTTTGTTTTCAGGAAAAGCTTCTCGAAATAACGCTCCCCGATTTTCACGTACTCCTTGAGGTAATTGAAATAGTAGCGGAAGTGGGTCAGGGCATAGGACATTCGGGAGAAAGACCTGAAACCGCTCCCGATGGGATTCCGGATCGGCAGGTTTTTGAGGACCACGGAACCGTTTCGGACCTCGCAGTAGGGTCTGTTGTCGCTCCTGGGATCCATGTTGTCCTTGAAGTCGTTGCCGTAAAAGAGCAGGTAAACCGATTCCGGGCCAAGTGGAAGGGCCTCTTTTTCGAGCTGCAGCTGCTCCTGGACCGTGCCGAAGGTGTTGACCCCCATGTTGATCACGTCCCAACCGGGGCCCAGGATGTCCTGGAGATGATCGCTGAAAAGCTCCCCCTGGCTCACACCCCAGCCCCAGGCGAATGAATCCCCCAGGAAAACGATTTTCCGCGCACCTTGGGCCGGTTTTACAGTGGAGTCCTTCCTCCTGTACCCGTTTTCATTGAAGGTTATCCTCGCCTTGAAGTCATCCCGGACGAATACGCCGGAGAATCCGGGAAGCCCCTTCCAGCCGAGAGTGGGATCCGGCACGTGAAAGGCGTTCAAGGCGTTCCTGTGGTAGGGTGTGCTTCTGGTGAGCCGGAGGACAACCTCGGCGACCAGCGTTATCAGAACCAGGCACAGAACGATGGCCGTGAGCGTGAATAAAAGATGCTTGAGTCTGGTCATTCGGTGAGGCGTCGAAAGGTCGAAATTGTGTAACAGCCTCTCACCCGCAGTGAGAGGCTGTCGATTGTTTCGGGGGTTTAAGGGGTTATCAGAACAAGGCGTAGATAAACGGGGCGACGGCGCTTCCTTCCGTGAACACGATGAGCGCACTGAGGAAAACGAGCATGACCACTATGGGTAGCAGCCAGTAACGCTTCCTCATCCTGAGAAATTCCCAGAATTCACCGATCAAAGACTGTTTTGCCATGACATTTCTCCAAGCAACTGTTTCTTCAAAATCTTTTATAAAACCTCTCCTTGGGTTGAGCAGGCTCCTCCCGGGTGATCCAATAAGTTTCCGCGTCCCTGTCCGGTTTTCCGGGAATGGGCCTTCCCCCTAACACTCTTTTTAGCAGACCGGAGGGGGTGATGACCAGGTAAAATGAGAGGGTCATGATCACAGTGGTGATCGCCCGCCCGATGGCATGAGCCACCTTGAGCCACCCGGCGTGAACCGGCCCCATGGGCCCCGGCAGAAGAAGAAAACCCAGCCCCAGCAGGGCGAGGAACCCGAAGAATACGGAAGGAATCGTCCTGTCCCTCCACAGGGCCAGGGCGCAGAGGGCGCCGAAGAAACACAGGGCGATAATGCCGAACTTTCGTATTTCATTTTTATGATAGTTATCAGTCATCAGTCCAAAATCAGCTCCTTCCTCCACTCCTCTCCCTCGTGCCAGGCGGGTTGCTCCTCCTTGAACATCATACAGTCCTCGATGACCAGGACGTCCATCTCCGTCCTCATGAAGCAGCGGTAGGCGTCCTCGGGTGTGCAGATGATGGGCTCGCCCCGGACGTTGAAGCTCGTGTTGACGATCACGGCGCACCCGGTCATGTCCTCGAAGGCCTTGATCACGTCGTAATAGCCCGGGTTGATGTCCCGGCTGACGCTCTGGATACGGGCCGAGTAGTCCAAATGCGTGACTGCGGGGATGTCGCTCCTCTGGAACTTGAGACGCGCCATCATGTTTCGGCCGTCATCCTGGGGCTGGGGCACGCGCCGCTCCTCGCGCACACCCGCGACCAGCAGCATGTAGGGGCTGGGGCGGTCGATCTCGAAGTACTCGGAAATCCTGTCTTCGAGGACCGTGGGTGCAAAGGGCCTGAAGGACTCCCTGTACTTGATCTTCAGATTCATGACGCTCTGGGTCTCCACCTGCCTGGGATCGCCCAGTATGCTCCTCGCCCCGAGGGCCCGGGGACCGAATTCCATGCGACCGGCCATGTACCCGACGATCTTACCGGCGGCTATCTGCTCCGCGATTGCCCGAGACCTTTCCTGCTTGTCGAGCAGCTTGTAGGGGACACTGTTTTTGTCGAGGAAGGACCGGACCCTTTCCATGGGAAAAGACGGGCCCAGGTAGGAGCCGCGCTGGTTGTCGCGCCCGCGATCCACATGCCTCTCTTTTTCCAGGAAACGGTGCCAGACCGAGAGCGCCGCCCCCAGGGCGCCGCCCGCGTCGCCCGCGGCAGGCTGGATCCAGATGTCCTCGAAAGGCCCCTCCCGGAGAATGCGGCCGTTGGCCACGCAGTTCAAGGCGACCCCTCCGGCAAGGCAGAGGTATTTCGCCCCGGTCTCCTTGTGAACGTGCCGCATCATCCGGAGGACCGCCTCCTCGGTCACCACCTGAATGCTTGCCGCGATGTCCATCTCCCTCTGGGTTATCTCGGTCTCCGGCTTGCGCGGGGGGCCGCCGAAGAGCTCGTCGAATTTCCCGTTGGTCATCCGGAGCCCGCCCAGGAAATCGAAGTAGGAAAGGTCCAGCCTGAGGGAGCCGTCCTCCTTGAGATCGATGAGCTTGTCGAGTATCACGTCCCTGTAAATGGGCCTCCCGTAAGGGGCCAGCCCCATGAGCTTGTACTCCCCGCTGTTCACCTTGAAGCCGGTGAAGTACGTGAAGGCGGAATAGAGGAGACCCAGGGAGTCCGGGAAATGGAGTTCCTTCATGAGGTGGATCTCCCTGCCCCTGCCGGTCCCGTAGCTGGCCGTGGCCCATTCCCCCACGCCGTCGATGGTGAGAATGGCCGCCTCTTCGTAGGGTGACGGGTAAAAGGCCGAGGCCGCGTGGGCCTCGTGGTGTTCGGTGAAAAGGACGTCCCCGTCGTAGCCGATTTCCCTGGCAACCACCTTTGGGACGTGGAGCTTTTTCCCGAGCCACAGGGGCATGGCCTCCAACCAGGACCTGAGCCCCCGCGGCGCCACCGTCAAGTAGCTCAGCAAAAGCCTTTCAAAGGTCAGCAGGGGCTTGTCGTAGAAGACCACGTAGTCGAGCTCGCCGGCGATGACGCCCGCCTCCCGCAGGCAGTATTCGACGGCGTGGGACGGGAACCTGGGGTCGTGCTTTTTGCGCGTAAACCGCTCCTCCTGGGCGGCGGCCACAATCCGGCCGTCCTGTAGGAGGCAGCTCGCACTGTCGTGATAAAAACAGGAGAGTCCTAAAATGTTCATTGATTGTCCTGTGGGATTTCAGGGCCCCTGGGGGCCATGGCGTCTAGAATTTTGACGAGCCTTTCGGGGGCCGGTGTGACCGGCAGGTCCTCGTCGTCCATCATGGCATACCACTCGACAGCCTTTTCGGGTGCGCCCTTCTTCTCCCAGGAGCTTCCGATGTAGTAACAGGCAAGGTCCCTCCACCGGCTGCCCGGATGTATGCGCAGGAATTCCTCAACAGATCGGATGCACGCGTCGTAGTCCTTCATATCATAATATGCCTGGGACCGGAAGAACCGGGTCTCGCTGTCGAGGACTTCCTTGGTTACGGGCGAATGGTCGATCTTCAGCACCGGCGGCTCCGCCAGGTAATCGCTCCTCAGGATGCGCTGATAATCCTCCAGGGCCTCCTCGAATTGACCCGTGAGCTGCCTGATCCTCCCCTTGGTGAAAAGATCCGTGTCGCTCCTGCTGAAATAAAACCGCTGGTACAGACCGAGAAATCTGTCGCCGAACACGTCATAGTAGTAATCCATGTATTTCAGCCACACAGGGGCGCTCGGGATGTGAACCTCCCAGTCATGCGCAGGTTCGAAAAGCCTGAAGTAGTCGTCCGCGGCCGCCCCCCTCAAACGCCTGACCGCCGCGAACTGCGTCGACTTCAGCTGCCCGCCCCTGGCACGCACGTCGTCCAGGGTGGCGATCCCGCCGTCCTCCCTGGTGAAAACATAGCCGTAAAAGGGGTCCAGCATGCGGAACTCCCCGTCCAGTTCGAGCACGGAAACCGTGTGATGGGACTCGTCGTCGTATCCGAAAAGAGACACATAGCCGCCGTTTATCCAGGCGGCGCGGGCCAGCATGGCCAAGATGTCCGACTGCCGGCTGCACCAGGCGATGTTGCGCACCAGCACCTCCTGGATGTTCTCCCCTCCCGGCTTCGATTTGGGGGGGGTGTAGAGGTGCTCGTGCATCCAGCGAAAAAGGGACAGGGCCCTGGCCTCGTCACCCGCCTCCCCGCGGGTGATTTTTTCGGCCATGGCCTTGAGTGTCAGCTGCTGCATCATCTTGTCCCGGAGATGCTGCGTGCCCAGAAGGGTCAGCGCGGGGGACAGAAGGATGAGCACTCCCGCCGCAAGGGCGACCCGCGGCCACGTGCGCGAAAGCCTCGATTTTTCAATGCCGATTTTCACACACGCCCGCCCTGCTGGACAACGGCGCCTTCCGGGGAAAGGGCCGAAAAACCCCTGAGTGCCCTGGTCCTCTTCTCATGTCGGATTCTCTCCAGTTCCTCGTCCAGGACATCCGGCCGGCGGTTTTTCGTGACCGGATGGTGCAGGTGGTACTGGAGGGCCGTGAACCAGAGGTTTCTGCACCTCACCCCGCGGTGGAAGAGCCTGTAGCATATGTCCGAGTCTTCACGACCCCAGGCGGCGTCGAAGGTCTCGTCATAGCCGTCCACCCGCAGAAAATCCTCCCGTGTCATGGACAGGTTGCAGCCCCTGAGCGATGTCTGAAAGGGTTTCTCCCGCATGAGGAGCCTTCCTAGCGCCGGGAATCGGAGGGCGTTCTTCCTGTTGCCGAGTCCTGGGTGAAAGGGTCCGGGTTTTTCAAACGAGTGGTTTCCCAGAACACCCCTGGAGTCGTCCTCCGGCAAAAAAGTCCTCTTCCCCTGAAGGAAAACACCTCTTGCAGCCGAGGTCAAGTGGTCCTCGACGAATTTTTCGTGAAGAACCACATCGTGGTCGATAAAGATGAGATAGTCGCCCGTCCCGTGCGCGACCGCCAGGTTTTTCACGCGGGCCTGACGGATCCCGTTGTCCTCGTGCCTGACGTGCACCCAGGGAATCGCCGAGTTTCCCAGGACCTCCCTGACCGCCTCCCGCGTGTCCGGCCTGGATCCGTCGTCCGCTATGAGGATCCGGCCCGGGTGCCTTGTCTGCCGGAGCACCGACAGCAGGACGGCCTTCAACGCGTCAGGCCAGTTGTAGGTGGTTATGACGAGATCCGCCGTCATGTGGCTTGAAAGGCGCCATCCAAGGGCGTTGAAAGCCCCGAAGCGGTTTCAGGGGACGAGCTTGTCGTAAAAGGCCTCAAATTGTCCGACGACCACCCCCAGCTCAAAATGCTCACGGATCCGCTCCCTGGCCCGCGCGCCCATGCTCCGCCTTTCCTCCTCACCCAAGTCGAGGATTGTCCGCCACCCTTCCGCCAGGTCGCCGGGGCGCCCGGGCGGCACCACGATCCCCGTGTCCCCGACAACCTGCCCGGCATCCCCCACGTCCGTGACCACGCAGGGGACCCCGCAGGCCATGGCCTCGCCTATGGTGTTGGAAAACCCCTCCCCAAAGGCCGAGCTGGAGGAGGCGACGTCCAGGGCAGCGGCTATCAGGGCCACGTCGTCCCTCTGCCCCAGCATGTGGACCCGGCCCTCCAGCCCCTCGGAGAGACAGGAGGCGAGATCCCTGTTGTCGGGCACAACCCCCCTCCCGGCCATGACAAAATGCACCTTGGGGTCCCGAGCGGCAAGGAGCCCCGCGGCCTTGAGAAATGTCCTCTGGTCCTTCATGATGTCGAACCTGGCGATGAGCCCGACGAGTTTCACACCCTCTTCAAGACCCAACTCCTTGAGCAGCCGGGGCCGGGCCAGGGGGTCCGGCCGGAAACCCGCCGTGTCGAACCCGTTCGGGATGAGGACCATCCTGTCCGTGTTGTACCCGCGCTTGCGGTGAATGCGGGCCCCTTCCCTCGAGTTCACCACGATGGCGTCCACCAGCGGTGACAGCACGCCGCACAACCGCACCGTGAGAGCCGTGAGCGGACGGTATTGGCGAAGCCGCATGTCGGAGCACCGGATCCCCCAGACCACCCGTTTGACCTCGGCCATCCTCCCCACGAGCAGCCCCAGAAGATCCGCATGGTACAGCCAGGACTGCACAATGTCCGCGGATTCCTGCTTGAGCACGTGATAAAATCTGGTGAGCCCCGTCGGCGTGGGTTTTCCGAGCCCCATGCCGAGCTGAAAAAGCGGAATACCGGCCTTTTGGATCTTTTCCCCCACGGGCCCCCTGTCCGTCATGGACACCACGATGCATCGGAACCGCTTCGGGTCCATGCGTGTGACGAGTTTGTAGAGCATCTGCTCCGCACCGCCCATGTTGAGCTCCGTGATGACGTGTGCGACGGTGATGGGCCGGGAAATCATTTTTCACCCGCACATTCCAGCAGCAAGGATTCGTAACCTCGCACGGCGTTGCGGCATTCGTGGGCAGCGGGCAGTAAGCGGGCGGAGTTCAAGCTTTCCCACGCCGAGTTCCGGACAATCTGGATCAGCCTCTCGGCCATGGCGCCGGTGTCTCCCGCGGGCACGAGCCATCCGTTCTTTGCTTCGCTGATGATCTCGCGGGTCCCTCCCGGGCAGTCAAACGCCAAAACCGGTGTCCCGCATGCCAGGGATTCCAGCACGGAATTGGGGGATCCTTCATAGCGTGACGGCGAGATAAATAGGTCCGCGCAGGCCATGTAGGGATATGGATTCTCTTGATAGCCGGCGAAGGTGACCGCGTTGTTGACTCCGAGTTCTTTGGCGAGGCTTTTCAGGGCCTGCTCCTCCGGGCCGTCGCCGACCAGAGTGAGATGGAGATCAGGTATCTGAGAACACGCATCTTTCAACACGTGAAGCAGGAGGTCGTACCCTTTTTGACAATTCAACCTGCCGACGGAGATCAGTTGGATGCCTCCCTTGTTGTAAGGGTCCTCCGCAGCCGCGCGGTTCCTGATGCCCTCCACGTCCACGGGGTTGCAGGCCACGGAAATCTTGTGGCGGGGTAGAGAAAAACTTCTGGTCAGGTCTTCCTTCATGAAGGCGGCGTTGCAGAGCACACGGTCCGCTCTGGGATACAGCATTCGGAACCCCATCCTGTAGAACCGGGGGTGGGTTGTGTGCTTTGCGCGAGCGCTTGGCGTGTTGGCCTCCCGCACGATCAATCTCGTTCCGGACGGCAGCAGCCACCTGGATGCCAACAGGGCGAGATTCATGTGACCGAGAGTCGAAATAACAACCCGCGGGCGGATGCTCCAAATGACCCGGTACAGGGCCGGTAGTGCATAGCGCACCCTTGTCCGCTCCAAGTGGTGGACTGTGACATTCGCTGGAAGTGCTCCATGCAGAGGGCCTCTGGAATCGACGATTGCGAGGTGAGGATGGAAAAGCAATTGATCCAGATGCCCCGCGACCGTCATCATCACGCGCTGTGCGCCACCGGGTTGCAGGTCCGACAAAACAAACAGAGTGACCAGACCCCGATCGCAATGAACCCCACTCAAGAGGCGGCCGTCAGCCACGGGGGACGCTGTGGAAACGTTTTTTCCACCATGCATACAGTGTCACGGCCACGGCGGTCTCCATTCCCGGCACTGCTTCCACCGTGTAGCGTGTTTCGACATTGCCGACCAGGCCCATGAAAACCGTCCTCGCCAGGACGATCGATAAGGCCAGCCAGATGATTTTGGTTTCGTATCCATCCCGCCTTACAAAAGACCACAGGGACACGGCCAGAAAGGAAAGGAGGAGGGCAAACCGATACACACCCGTAAACGCCTTGCTCGCGGCCCGGAAAGGATACTTGAGGGCCAGACGGATCTTGCCTGGAATCCCGTTGCGAGTGAAGGCAAGCCTTTCCTCGTATGAAAAACTGGAAGGCATCTCGTTGGGCCAGCCGAAACTGGAGTAGGGATTTGTCCACAGAGCCGCCATGCGGAGCAACGGAATGTAGAGATATGTGCGAAGTGGGGCCCTCGCAGTTCGCTCCTCGGCCAACCGGCGAAATTCTTCATCGATTTGCTCGGGAAAAGGCGCCCCGGTGTGTTGTTTCAATTCCGCTAGAAGCTCTTCCACACGTTCTCTTTCAGAAGGGCTGTCATACGCCTTGTCGTCGATTTGAATCCCGTCATAAACGAATCGATTTACGGGCCAACCCCATCCGGGCCGCTGGTATTCCTGGGTGATCCATGTCCTTCCCCACGCAGCGTACCCCAAGGGAGGGCGCGCATTGTCCGGCATGGTGAAAGGCGTGGGAAAAAGCCGGGGCAGATCGACCGCGATATTTCGCGCCGTCCAACCGGCAAGAGGAAGTGACAGGAGGAGCGCCACCAGGGCGCCGCGGCTCAGGGCCTTTACCGGGCGATGAACAAGGAAAGCTGTCAGCGCAACCGGGATGCAGAGCAGGATCCCGTCCAGGCGGATGAAAACCGCGGCCGACAGCGCAGCGGCCAGGGAAAAGACCCGCAGTCTCCCCTCATTCATGGAATTGAGTAGTTCCGCTATCACCCACATGGTGGTCGCCAGGGCAAGCGTCTCTGTCTGCATGTATCTGGGCCAGGCAACCTCCAGGGGTGAGAGGGCGAGAATCAGGCCTGCCAGAACCGCCGGCCCCGCGCTGCGGCTGATTCGTTGTATGGCGATCATCAGCCATCCCAGGGAAACCACGTAAAGAAACGCCTGGGCAATTCTGACCATTGTGTTTGAGTGATCCGCCAGAAACCAAATCAGCCCCACAAAGGCAGGATATCCAGGCAGCTGGTTGCCACCGAAATGAGGAATGCACTCCCCGCTTTCAGGATTGGAAAGGGATACGCCGCAGCCCCTGAGGATGTTCTCTGCAACCGTGGTATAAATGTCCGCGTCCCCCCCCATGAAGGGAGAGGAGAATACAAAGGCAAGCCTTATGCCGAAGGCCGCAAGCAGGATCACGTAAAACAGAGGGCGCTTCCAGATCACATCCAGCCCGTCATTTCGTAGAAGGGTCGATTTGGTTTTCTCTGGGTTCTGCTGTTTCGACATGGCAGGTGTGCCGTCAAAAGTTTGCGGCTTTACCCTTTAATTCCGGTGACAGACCGTTTTTTCCCCGCCAGATCTCCCAGTATTCCAGCAGGCCTCCGAGGAGGGCCGACAGCAGCTTGTAGGAATATGCCGTCGATACAAGCAGGACGGCATCCATGCGGCCGGCACCCACTGCCATGAAGAGCCCCACGGCTGCCAGTTCCGTTGCCCCCAAGCCTACGACACTCACGGGAATCAGTTGAAACAACATGGATGATGAGATGACGAACACCGTGTGTACCCAGGATATCTGGATAGAGAATGAAAGGGCCGCGCAATAGACGGCGGTACACATGCCCAATTGCATGAGGATAGAAAGGGCAAGGGCCTTCAATGTCCATGGAAGCGACCGGTGCAAGGTTTCCTGGAAGGCCTTGACTTTGGAGTCGAGCCCGAGCCGCCGCCTGCCCGGGACCAGAAAAAGAAGAACCGCAAAGAGTATTATCCCTACGACGACAAGGAGATACCCCCGTTCAATACCTGCCGATCTAACGAGAACCTTTGATGTTGGGATGAACCCCAAAAATGAAAGGCTCAAAAAAGATATAAAGCCTACAAGACGATCCGAAACGACAATCCATGCCGCCTGCATCTTTTTTCGCTCGAGGACACCTGTGAGCATGGCAAGCTTTGCCACGTCCGCCCCAATTGAAAACGGGACAAAAACAAAATAGAAAAGAGACTTGAGGTGAATCCTGTAAACCGGGAGAAGGGGCATGGTCCTTCCCCATGCGGCGATCATGCAGTTCAGCCTGAGTGCGCAAAGAAAAACCGAGAACTGGCTCACCAGCACACCTAAAAGCAACAGCCAGTCGGATTCCCGGAGCCTCGCCACGAGGTCCTCTCTCGCAATGAGGTAAAGAAGCGCGACGAATCCGACTGGCAAAAGCACAAGCTTTACAAGGATGAGCAGCTTCCTTTTATGAAGGGGATCCTTTACCGCAGCTCTCCCGTATTGCAGAAATATGCAGATTTTGTTTAATAAAACGATTAAGTATGCGAAGCTCGTCAGGTTGAAAAAAAAGCTGCGATTCACCCACCGTTCCCTTGCGTGCCTTGTAAGAATTCGTATTCTTCGGGTCCCCTGGAGTGATCCAGGGATTCGCGCTCCTCATCTCGCGCTCCCGCCTTTGCATCTTTTCAAAGCGGGTGTTTTCCACGGCAGCCTTTATATCCGACATCGAGCTGTTCAGACCGATGAAGGCACATATTTTTTGAAGGACCGCAACCGGATCCTTTTTAAGATCTTCATATCTGACCGCGATTGAGCTCGACGGGTTTTCCTCCACATAACGGGACCACAAATTTATAAAATTGACGAGCTTCCGGATACCCACGACGGGATCCTCAAGAAGGTGTTTCTTCTGAACCCATGGGATCTTCGTCCTGTAGAGGAGGTGATAATAAGAGCTCACCAATGTGTCTTTCGGGTCCCGCCACAGGAACAACACCTTTCCCCGGGCCCATTTTCGCGCGGGCACGGATAGGATCTCATCATCGGTAAGGGCATAACTTTCCCATGAAGAACCGGCATGGGTGAAATCGATATACGGCAGATCCTCATACCTGTCCAGAAGCTCACGGAGCGTTGTGACCTTGCTTGAGGAGACATTGTGCTTCAACTTGGCCAACTCGCACAAGAGGTCCTCCAGCCATGTCCTTCCTGATTTCGGGTATGAGACAATGGTCGCTTCCGGTGACCTCACACCACGTTTTCGCCTGCACATTGGAACAATCAGGTAGTAGTGAATGTAGAAAACCAGGCTCGACGGTTTCCTTACAAAGAGCATCAGCCTGCTGGCCGCGGCATGGAGTATGTAGCGGTACTTGATCAGTTGCTTTTTCATTATTCAGAGGCAGCTTTCCTGGCCGCTAAAATCAGGGAAACACCTGCAGGCAAATTTATGTGGGTGACCAGATTGCCCTCGAGTAGAAAAAGCTTCTTTAAGAGGGCATTTACAGGCGCCGGCGGGGCCTTCATGCTCGCTGTGGAGAGATGGTTCCATCTCTTTTTTGCAGCTCGCTGAGCAAGCCTGATCAGGAGTATGGGTAAAAAAAGGAGAAAGTTGAAGTAGCTGAGCTTGAGAATTTCCATATCCCGAATTCCACTGCAAAGGCGCAAGAGAGTGCTTTTCGTGTATCTGCGGTAGTGATGATTTATTCTGTCAAGATCGCTCCAGAGAATCGGACAGGCAGGCACAAAGAACAAGGCCTTTCCATCGGGCCGGAGCACACGCATGACCTCTTCGAGACAGGCGCGGTCGTTTTCGAGATGCTCCAGAATATCAAGCGCAACGACCAGGTCATAGCTTTCATTATGAAAAGGCAGAAGGGTTGCATCACCGCAAACAGCGATCGGGTACCCGCCAAAACTCAGTGCTTCCCTGCTCAGGTCGAAGGCCACACACGTGCCGAACTCCGAAATCCTTCTACTCAGCGAACCGAAGGAAGCCCCGATTTCCAGGACCCTTTTCCCTTCAGGATGGAACCGGCGGAGCAGACCGAGGGCGCACGCGTATTTGCCCACGTGCCACCAATGCCTGTCTTCGTTTGCCGCAAGATATTCAAAGACCTCCTCTCTCATGACGCCGCCGTTGCATTCCACCGATTCAATCTCTTCATGTGAGCCCCCAGGACAATGTCCGCCCAGAGAAACAGCCTATGATCGGCCTTTCTTGCCATGTGCTCGCGGGCCATTCGCTCCGTGAACCTCCTTGCACCTTGATGCACAAAAGATGCAGGCGCCCATTCGCCCCAGGCATCCCTCAGCCATTGGGTCAAGGGGATGCCGAACCCCTTTTTGGCCCGATCGATAATGGAGTCGGGCACCAAATCCCTGAGTGACTGCTTGAAGAGGGCCTTGGTTTCCCCTCGACGGAATTTCCAGCCGGATGGAATGCGGCGCACAAAGTCAACGAGTTCCATGTCGAGCAGTGGAGAGCGCACCTCCAGGGATACCATCATGCTGGTTCTGTCCACCTTGGGCAGGATGTCATCTTGCAGATACAACTTTGTGTAGAACACGAGTGTCCTGTCCACGAGATCCTGATGGGGGCTCTCATGCCAGTATTGAAACGCCTCGGAATACAGCTCTTCGATATTCGTCTCTTCCTGAAACAGTTCTTCAATCTCCGCGGGCTCCAGGGGAGAAAGCCAGATCGGGTTCCAGTAGGGCCGGGCATAATCGAGGCCGCGCAAGGCTCTCTTGATCCTGAAATCAAGGCTCATGTTCCGGCTTGAAACGGGGAGCAGGTCCGCGAGGCTCCGAATTCGATTTCGCAGGCGGGAAGGGATGAGGGCCTCGAACACTTGGGCCAGCCTGAGAGCCTTGAAGGGATCGTAGCCGGCGAACAACTCGTCGCCGCCATCCCCGGACAGAGCCACCGACACACGGCTCCGGGTGAATCGGCTCAGGAGATAAGTGGGTATAATGGAGCCGTCGGCGATGGGTTCGTCGAGCCTTTCCAGCACACCCGGCACAAGATCCCTTGCGCGGGCAAGCGACAAGCGTTCATGGTGGTGTTCGCTGCCTATAAAATCCGCAGCCAGGCGAGCGTGAGCTGATTCATCAAAGGACGGCTCATCAAAACCGATGGAAAAAGTCAGGACTTTTCCGGGTTTTTTCAGATGTGCGGCCGCGGCGGCAACTGCGGTCGAATCGATGCCTCCACTCAGATACACACCCAGGGGCACGTCGGACTCGAGTCGCCGCCGCACGGCCTCGACCAGCAGATGGCGCAGCTCCTCAGCCCAGGTCCGCTCCGGGTGCCGCGGGATGGATTCGAAAGGTTCCAGGGCGAACTCCCAGTAAGGTTCGACGCGGATCGCGTGGGAATTTAGATCGAGTATGAGATTGTGACCTGCCGGGAGCTTGTAGACGCCCCGGTAGAGCGATCTCGGGGCCGGGATAAATCCGTACGCATAGTATTTTTTCAGACTGAGCCTGTCCGGGATGCACTCCATTGATTTGTGAAGCGGCAGTACGGAAAGTTCGGATGCAAAGAGGAACAGGTCCTTGGAATGGAAATAGTAGAGCGGTTTTTTACCGAACCTGTCTCGTGAAAGGAAAAACCGACGTCTGCGGAGATCATAAATTGCAAAGGCCCACATGCCGTTCAGGCGTTTTACAAAATCAGGCCCCCACTCTTCGTAGGCGTGTACCAGGACCTCCGTATCGCAGTGATCTGTCTGAAAAACGTGACCGGCGGATTCCAACTCCCTTCGAAGCCGCCGATGGTTGTATATCTCCCCGTTAAAAACAACCCCAACTGTTGAATCCTCGTTCCACAGCGGTTGTGCCCCCGACTCCAGGTCCATAATGGTCAACCGGCGATGCCCCAGGTAGACCCGCAGGGAGCTGTCGACGTGAAAACCTTCCTCGTCCGGCCCCCTGTGTTCCAGTGCGGCTGTCATCCTCTCGAGGTCCTCGACGGAACCTTTGCCGCAAAAGCCTACGATGCCGCACATGTCCGAACCACCCGGGACCGTTTGGCCGCTTGGCCGAAAGGATTTCGGCCCAGAATAGGCCCGAGATTCAATCCGCCTCTTTGTTCTCGCCCAGATTTTTTGTTTCCCGCACCAGGTAGACGGGTTTCTTCTGGGATTCATAATATGTGCGCACAATCATCTCGGCCAGCAGCCCCATCAGGATACACATGATACCAGTGACCAGGCACATGACCACCAGGAGAGGAAGCGGTGTCTGAATGAAAAAAACGCCTCGAAAAAACTTCAGGAACAGGGCATAGACGCCCGAGAGCAGGCCGAGGGCCAGGAAAGACAGGCCGAATGTACCGAAAACATAGATGGGCTTGACCGAATATCGAAAGAGGAACTGGATGACCATGAGGTCCAGCAGGACCTTGATTGTCCTCTCAAGACCGTATTTTGATCTGCCGTACTTTCTAGGGTGGTGCGCAACCGGGATTTCTGTGACCCGCGCTCCCATCCAGAAGGCATAGATGGGTATGAATCGATGCATCTCGCCGTACAGAGAAACACCCTCGAGCACGCCTTTTCTGTACGCCTTCAGCGTGCACCCGTAGTCGTGCAATCGAACACCGGAGATAGAGGATATCAGCCGGTTTGCCATCCTCGAGGGAAGATTCCTGCGGACTGGATTGTCGGCGCGGTCCTTCCGCCACCCCGAAACCACGTCGTATCCTTCCTCGAGCTTTTCCAGCAGCAGATGGATGTCCGCGGGATCGTTCTGCAAGTCTCCATCCATGGGTATAATGACATCCCCCGTGGAATGGTCGATGCCTGCCTGAATGGCGGCTGTCTGCCCGAAATTTCTCGAAAAGGAGACCATGCGGACCCGTGCGTTCTTCTCGGCGAGCTCCTTGATCCGTTTCCCGGTATCGTCCGTGCTGCCGTCATTTACAAAAATGATTTCCACGTCATCCTGAAGTCCCGGCAAGGCGTCGTTCAGACTTTCACTCAATGGAACAACATTGTCTTCCTCGTTGAAAACGGGAATCACGATGGAAATCATGACAATCCCCTTTCATAAGGGTGAAATTCAGCACTCTCTGGGGCTTCAATCATTTTCTAGACAGTTTTAATTTTGCGATAGGCGAACAGGGTCATTTTGAGCAGAAGCCACCCATGGCGAAAACGGCTTATGTTCGTTCTTCCGTAGGTCCTCTCCCGGTAGCGGATCGGGACCTCCACGACCTGGAGGTTCTGTTTAACGGTTCCGAAGATAAGATCGAAATCCCCAAAAGGATCGAAATCCCCAAAATATGAGCGGCTTGCCTGAATCTTTTCATAATCGGTTCGAAACAGAACCTTTGTCCCGCACAGGGTGTCCTTGAACCGCTGATCGAGGATCCAGGTGAACATAACGGAAAAGAACTTGTTGCCCAGCAGATTCAGGAACCGCATGGCCTCCTTTTCCATGGGATAGACAAGGCGGCACCCGTTGACGAACTCCCCTTTGTCCTCGGCAATGGCCCGATAGAACTTCGGCAGATCCTCCGGGGGCATGGTGAGATCTCCATCCAGGATCATGAGCACGTCGCCCCCTGCCCTGGAAAATCCCGTTCGAACAGCGTCTCCTTTACCCTTGCCTCCCTGGACCATCATTTTGATGTCTTTTTCCGGGTAGGCCTGAATCACGCGCTGTATCTCCGCCTGGGTGTTGTCCGTGGAGCCGCCCTCCACAAAAATGATCTCCTGATGCCCTCCGAATTCCGGTATGCGCTGGACGGCCGCCTCCACATTGCCGGCTTCGTTCCTTGCTGGTATCAGAATGGTCGTGGAGTAATCGTTCCTCTGCCTGACCCCAAGCGGCCGTGCCACCATATACCGGCACAGGCAGAGCTTGCGCAGGCCCGGGAGCGTCGCGAGATATCTGTTGATCCCTTCGCTCAGCACTGGAATCTTCTTGGGCAGCAAAAAACGGGACTCTGTTTTGACAACGTGAAAATTTTCAAGACGAAGCAGATTGGCAACATCCTCGGTCGCCAGCCAGTTCTGGTGCTCCTGGGGCATCTTCCAGCCGAACCGCTCCCCGAGCTTGAGCAGGGGCTCCCACAAGAAATTGTAGTAGGTGATCACCACGCGGGTGTCGGCCCGGCAATACGGGCGGAGGCATCCCAGCGTGCTCTGAATGTCCTGAAGGTGACCTATGACATCATCCAGGATGAGGAAATCGAAATCTCCCTCTATTCCCTGCAAATCCTCGACGTCACAGTTCTTGAACTCCAGCGCCGGGTAACGCTTTAGCGCGATTTCAAGCGTCCTTTCACTGAAATCGACCCCGACGCCCCTCGAGGGCTTCAATGCGTTGAGAAGGTCACCTGTTCCACAGCCAAGCTCGAGTATCGAGGCCCCTTCGGGGACCAGGAACCGCATGTACTTCTCACGATCCTCGTAATAGTAGCGGTTCTTCTCTTTCCAAACCGCCCTGCTCGCGGACAGCTCGTCAAAGCGCTCGATGATTTCCGTTTTACGTTGCTTGATATTCATGCCTTCTTCAATTCGCGACGACTTTCCGCTCGTTTTCCAGATACCAGCGGCAGGTTTCTTCGATCCCTTTGCGCAGGGAAATCCGGCTTTTCCACCCCATGGAGGCCAGACGACGCACATCCAGAAGCTTCCGTGGAGTCCCATCCGGCATGGATTTGTCAAATTGGATCTCGCCTTCGAATCCCACAATCTCGCATATCATCTCGGCCAGTTCTTGAATGCTGATATCCGTGCCGGTACCGATGTTGATGATCTCGTCGCCTTCATGGTTTTCCATGACAAAGAGGCAGGCGTCCGCCATGTCGTCCACATGGAGGAACTCCCGTCTGGGCACACCCGTCCCCCAGACCGTCACGGCGGGTTCCCCTGCATCCTTTGCATCGCAGAATTTCCGGACGAGCGCTGCCAGCACATGGCTGTTTTGAAGATCGAAATTGTCCCCGGGGCCGTAAAGGTTGGTAGGCATAACTGAAACAAACCGGGTCCCGTACTGACGATTGTAGGCGCGGCACATGACGATACCGGCTATCTTGGCAACGGCATAGGGCTCGTTGGTGGGCTCGAGCTTCCCGGAGAGGAGATATTCCTCCTTTATGGGCTGAGGGCACTCCCGGGGGTAAATGCAGGAACTCCCCAGGAAGAGGAGCTTCCGGACTCCGGTGCGGTATGCCTCGTGAATGACATGGCTCTGGACGAGGAGGTTGTCCCGGATGAACTCGGCCGGATAGGCACTGTTGGCGTGGATCCCTCCCACACGCGCGGCCGCAAGGAAGACATAGTCGGGCCGCTCCTTCTCGAAGAAGGTCTCCACGGCCTTCTGGCGCGTCAGGTCCAGTTCCTTTCGCGTGCGCAAGATAAGATTACTGAACCCCGCGGCCTCGAGACGTCTTCGAATGGCCGAGCCCACGAGCCCTCGGTGCCCTGCCACATAAACCTTCGCCATTTTTTCAAGCATTGAGTTCTAGCTCCATGTTTGCTTTGGTGAGCATCGCCTGATGCCATGGCACCTCGTAGGCTTTCCTGAGCATGGACTCCGCCAGGTAGGCCACGTCCAACGATTCTTCAGGTCCTTTCCAATCCCGAAGCGTTCCTCCATCATCCCCACTCCGCCGGGCTCTTTCCGGCAAGTGTCCGGCACGCTGCACGACCCGATCAATATCCATCAGTACCTGTTCCAAATGGGATTGACAGATCCTCTAGCATGATATATGTTTTATATATCACTTTAGGGGAAGGGAAAAATGGCGACCCAAAGGACAATCATTACAATCTCCGATGATGATAAATCCTGGCTCGAAAGTTACAGCAAAACAACCGGTGTGCCTATGGCGGAGGTTGTAAGGACAGCCATCAAGCGGCTGAGAGAGCAGGAGTCAAAGTCTATTTACCATGCCCTCCTGGAGCAGACCAGGGGCATCTGGAAAAAAGGCGAAGGATTGGCCTACCAGCAGAGGCTCCGGTCCGAGTGGCGATGAAAAGGCATATGGAAAGGCTACTGGATTCGGTCATCCTTATTGACCATTTTAATGGTATTCCCGAAGCCACAGCCTTCATATCCACCCTGGACCCCCTGAAAACCGCCATCTCCGTCATCACCCGCGCAGAAATACTGGTGGGCTTTAATGCGGAGGAGCAGGAAAGGCCACGGGCCCTCTTGGATCATTATAACCTCCTGGAAATCGGGAAAGAGGCGGCGGACAAAGCCGCCGTCTTGAGACGAGAACACGGATGGAAGCTGCCCGATGCTTTTCAGGCGGCCCTTGCGACCATCGCAGGGGTCAAATTGTGCACCCGGAATACCAAGGATTTCGATCCCAACAAACACCTCTTTGTTGAAGTACCCTATCGGCTTTCCCGGCCAGGAGCATAATCTTGACGGCTTCGCAAAAGGATTCCGGGGAACCCAGCCAGGTTTCCCTAAAGGGCTTTCTCGGCTTGCCCTCTGCAGGTGACAACTCTTCTGACGCTTTGGGCTCACCGAGCGATTTCCCTCCTTCGGCCAAGAAACCTTGAAAAACCTTGGCATCCACTGTCCGTTGTCATCGCTGATCTCGCGAAACCTGGCAGAGAGGAGAACTGCTAAGCCGCGCTAAAGGAAAACGCAAAGCGATTTCCCTGATGCTAACGGCCAGGAGCACGATCAGCAAGGGCTCAAAAGGAAGCCGGTACTTGGCATACCCCACCGGGCCTGAGACCAGGAGAAAGTAGCCGATGATTAAGACAAATATTCCGCCCACCCATGCATCTTTTCGAAACAGCCAAACCAACCCCCAGAGTTGGGCAAGCCGAACGATGGGCATGAGTACGAGGCTCCCCACCACGACCCAACCGAACCAGCCCTTTATTCCCTTGACAAAGTTCACACCCCGATCCAGCAGGGTTTTGCCCTGGGTATAAAAAAAATGCGGTCTCTCCACCGCAAGGAGATAGGATAGGTCCACAACGGCCGGAGCGAACAGATTTTTGACCATGCCGTAAAGCCATGCCTTTGCAATGGCCGGAAGCGGCTCCTTCTTGAGAATGCTCACGGCCATGTCCACCCTTCGCTCGCTCTGCTCCAAAGGCCCCAGGGTGTTCCAGTCCACCCCTTCCTTTTCGGCCTCCTTTTCCATGTCCCTGTTCATTTTTTTCATGCCTTCGATAAACGGGATTCCTTTGGAGTACTGCCAGACAAAAGGCACGACATACTGCGCCAGGTGCTCCCCGGCCTGGGAGGTCAGCTGAAAGCGCCCTCCGAGTGAATAATTGCGCATGAGCCATGGAGTCACCAGCATGGCGAATGCGGCGCCCAGCGCCAGGACATGCCCTGTGCTGCGCACAAATGACATTCTTTTATTCCACAACAAAAATATCCACAGAAACGGCAAAAGGAACAGGGGGAAATAGAAGAGAACCGGCCTGACGAGAGTACCCAGCCCCAGCAGAACCCCCGAAATCGTCACCGATTTCCATGATGGAGTTCCCATGAATCGGACCAGTCCCACAATCCCCAGTAAAAAAATCAGCAGGAACAACGAATCATTTAGGACAAAAAAAGCATATGAGAGCATATTTATATTTATTGCAGCCAAGATGCCTGCCAAAAGCCCGGTGCCGGGCCTGACCCGTTCCCCTAAAACACCTACCAGGACACAACTCATTGAATCCAGAAGGGCTTGAAAGGAGACCACCCCGAGGTAAGACCCGCTAAAGAGAGTGAGCAGAAAGGCCAGAAAGAGGGGGTAACCGGGCATGCGCTCCATGTTCGGCTTCTCGGGAGTTTCAGGGTAGCTCAAGTCGCCGTGCAGCAGGAGGCCCTCCGCAAGCCCCATGTACATGCGGGAATCGGGCTGATAAATGACGGGCGGCCTTTCAAGGGCCTGGAGAAATAAAATCCCTCGGACGACAACGGCCACCGCACAAACAATCAGCCACTTTTTTGAAAAGTAAGACTGCAAAATCAAATTCAGGACTTTGTTACAGACAATCGGCTTTCATCAGCCTGCGGACTGAAAAACTGTCAATCAATGCAATTAAGGAAAACCTCATCCCCTTTGGGAACACATCTGATACGCCGTCTCCCAGAAATTCATGAGTTCGGCGGCCCTTTCCGGACCGTTGCACAACCTTCTGACGCGCTGTGCGGCGTCTTTCCCCATTTTCGACATTCTGCAGGGGTCGGCGGCCAGCTCGGCGATCCCGCACGCGAATTCATCTGCGCTGAACTCCTCAAAAAGCAGGCCGGTCTTGTCGTTTTCCACGAATCGGTTGTAGGTACCCACCGAGACGACCGGCTTGCCCATGGCCAAGGCCTCGAGAATATCCCGGCCCCAGGGATTATACTCCCGCGTAGGTTTTACCAGGGCGTGGCAGGCCGCAAGCACGGACTCCGGGTTATTTACGTGACCCAAAAAAAGGAACATATCGGCTACACCCATCTCCCGCGCATAATCCTCCAGGGAGCCGCCGCGCCGGGCCACCTCGCCTAGACGCCCGGGCAGGGAGCGGGTAAGCTTCATGTCCCCGGCAATCACGAATCGAACACTCTTTGCTCCCTTCCCGCGAAGCGCCAAGGCCACATCGATAAGTCTGTCAACTCCCCGGTTCCAGCCGTAGTTGGACAGGCATGCCAGCCTAACCCCCCCCAAGGCGGCCACGGTGGGGTTAGGGGATGGAAGTGGATCGGGCATCTCTGCAACATTGAAGATAACATCACCCGAAGCCGTTCCCCCCAGACCGCGGTGCGTCTTCATTTCATTTTCTGTAATGAACACAAGACGATGACACCCTTCTGAGATCATACGCGTCTGCCATCTGGCAAACATCGTGTCCCAAAGGTTGGTCCGTATGTGCATGGTCCTCACAACCGGCGACCTTCGAGCCATCCAGCCAGCCAAAAGAAAAAGCGCCTCATGGTTGAAATGGACGAGATCCAGGTGACGGGCCTCATACAACAATTTCCTCCTGAATTCACGAGCCCTGACAAAATCAACCACAGCCTGAGAGAAGACAAGGAGGTTTCTCGAAAACCTCGGGAGGGCGCTGACTTTAGGCATTTCGGGGTAAACAAGGCAAGGAATGCTCAGACCTTTGTACCAATTTTCAACCACTCCCCCTTTGCGGCACCAGACGACAGGTTCGATTCTTTTTCTGTCTACATTCTTGAGGAGATGGAAAAGACTTCTCGATGAACCTCCGTGCCCACCTTCGATATCCAGACAGAGCACCTTCAGAGGCGTGGGCACTGCTATTTCGGCCTCTTGCCTCTGATCATGTCCGCGGTTTCCTCCCACCCTAAATGAAACGCCGCATCCAGGACGCTCAAACCCTCTTCAAATCGGCTGACACCTAAATGACCTCCCTGGGGGTACCGGGGATGCTGGTAGGCGACATACGCAAAACCCAGGCCCGCAGCAGTGAACTTGTCCGGATTCTGGTATCTGGCGGCACCCCGCCCTGAAAGATAAATGCCATGAGGCGCCGCCTGTGAAACGAGCTCCACAAGTCGTTCGTCAGAGGAGGAAGACAATTTAAATTCAGACGACCGTCGGAAAACACAGGAAAACCCCATTTGGTTCGCAAGCCCACGCACCAGATGTTCGTTCACGGCGGCCAGGTCAGCCGCAGGCACTGACCTGAAAAGAGCTTCCACGAAGGGCCAGGCCTCCTGGAATGCAGGGGCATCCCTGTATATTCCGCGCAGAGTGTCCAAGTGTGAGTTCACCCACTCTCCATTGGACGGTCTAACCAGGTTGATCGGGTCACCCAAATGAACGCTCACCGGCACGGTCAACCATTTAGGCCCTTTAGGGGAAAGGATGCGTACCCTGTTCGTGTAGCTGCCTTTTGAAAACTGGACATCATCCAAAAATACAAAAACATCGGCAGATGCCATCTTGTGGAAATAGCCGAGCCAGGGCAGATAGTTGGGCTGGTGTATTGCTATACGTTCAGGAGATATTATATTCTTTGTCGGCTCCATTCAAATAAAAATGATAAAAAATACATTTACTAGAAATTAAAGCTTCTGCTGTTAACCCTCAAGGAATTTTTTTGATGAAACAGGATTATTGATTTCTTCCAATTCATCCGGATAAACGATTATCTTATCATAACTTAGCTTTCTTAATAAGCGTGTTTCTACAAATTCTCTGTTCTCATATGACGTTAAGAGAAGTATCACTCTTGATTTCATAGTGTTAATTTTATTTTCATCTATCACTGGAATTGAACAAAAAGATGAAATAACTGGGTCTTCATCGATGACAGCTTCAACATGTATTTTAGGATGATCAATAATCCACTGGGCTGATTCCTGACCGGTTCCGTAAACAGTTACAGTACCTTCCTTTATGACCTCAGAAACCATGAAATTATGAGATATGTGGTCTTCACCTATTGTCATTTGTTCAAGAATTTCGTGAATCATTGAATCCAGATGTTCTGCTACGATCTCGTGAAAAACAGTCGAATAGTGCCATTGGTCAATCAGGCATTTGCTGGGCCCACCGTTTTTTTCGATAATTTGATTTATGTCCAAAATATTGATTCCATATGATGCTGCAATACTTTCTATAGAGTCATTAACTGCCCGCAGACATATATCCCATTCAGGAATACACCTATAATTACCAGCATAGTGTACTCTATTCAGATAATCGCGATCGGGAACGGAGAGAGTCATATATATACATTGGCGTCGTCGCCTTTTAAAGTAGGACACAATACACTTTTCTCTTTCGCGGTAGTTGAAAGGAGAATTTGAAAGTTGATTCTCCAAAAACAACTGAGCCAAAATAGAGCTACTATAACTTAAATCTAATGTTTTTCCTGAAAATGTTGAATGTCTTTCTAATATCTTATTAGCATATTCAATGAAGTGTTTTTTTGAAACAAGGGTTTCCCAAAGACCATTACATAATATAACTACATCCGGATTGTTCATCGCAATTCGCAGGATGTTATTTTCTACACTCCCTCCACGGAAATGATCCGGGATGTGAACTACATCTATTTGACCATTTGTTCTCAGTAAAATATTTCGTCTTAGGATATAAGGAAAAGTTTTATTATAACCATAGAATACATCATAATTGGAATTATAAAAATAAGTATCAAATGCCCTCGAATCGCCCAAGATAGTGATCGTTTTTCTTTGCATTCGTTTTCTCCCGGGCTAATCCAGACAAGAGACGTTTATGAATTCCTGCATCTTCATGATGTGGTCCCTGAGCGGCTTGGGTTTAAAACCCATCTCTGTGCGAATGCGATCAATACTCCAGACCTGATTCCTAACCCTGGCCCCACCTGTCTTTTCCACTCGGCTTTCAGAACCCGTGTAAGTGACAATCTGATTCGCCAGATCTGCAAGAGTGAAGATCTGATCGCCGGCAACATTATAACAGCGGTAGTTTCCCCCTATCGGGAGCAGAAGGCATTTCATCAGGGCATCAACAGCGTCGTCCACAAAAAGAAAGCGGAATCGGCTTGCCGGTTCCATTACCTTCAGAGGCCTCCCGGCATGCGCATTTCGCATCATGGTGTAGAAAACCCCGCTCTTCCTGCCGGGGCCGTGGGTCCCCGCCAGTCTCACGCTGATTCCTCTCATAGAACCCGATTCCGAACTAACCCTAACCAACTCTTCAGCTGAAAGCTTGCTCCAACCGTAATAGGAATTGGGGCTTGGCCGGTCATCCTCGGAAATCTCCTTTGTCACAGCTTCCCCGCCTATAATGTCGCCGTAAACACTGATGGAAGAACAATATATAAACAATTCGCAACCTTGTCCTCTGCTCGCTTCAATCAGATTACCCGTGCCTAAAACATTCTGCTCAAGGCAGGATTTCAACACCCCAATATCATTTCCGTCTTTAATAAATGCAGCTGTATGGATAACTGCATCAAAATGATAATCTGAAAAAATGTTTTCGACTTCGTTGATATCGGCGACATCCAGGTGAACGCAATGGATGGCACCTCCTTTTTCACGGGGAAGGGATTCCTGATTTTCCCTATAAGTTGCGATCACATTGAGCTCTGGCAGTGAAGACAAACCGCTAATGAGGTTTGAGCCGATAAATCCATTCCCTCCTGTAACAAGAACTCGCCTCATCTATTCAACACATCCAATTCCTTTTTTAAGCAGTCAACGATATGGACGGCGTCCGCATCATCTAAACCTGGGAAAACCGGCAGGCATAACGAGCGTTCAAGGGTGTCCTCTGTCTTTGATAAGGACCCATCGTTTAAGTGGCTGAGGACCGTGAATTTATGGCAGGGACGATATATCTTTTTGCTCTCGATTCCATAACTTTCTATCAACGAAGTTCGGAGGGCCTTTCGAACCTCCTTGTTCTTAAGGTATATTGGAAATTGATAATAAGAGGAGAGGATGTCGGCAGGGCTGTCAGGCAAGCTGATTTCCGGAAGCGACGCCAGCAGATTACGATAAATTTCGGCGGTTTTCCTGCGCATTGCAACCATCTGATCCAGTTGCCCGAGTTGGTGATAGGCTATGCAGGCCCGGAATTCATCGAGAAAACAGTCACCGCCTAGCCGCTCCAGGTCGCCTGTATCCCTTGTCTTTCCAAATGAACGCATACTGCGGGCGAAATCAGCTAATTCCTCATTTTGTGTGGCGATCAAACCGCCAGTGCCCGAGGTGATGATCTTTGTGGGATAAAAACTGAAACACCCCGCATCCCCCAGCCCGCCTGCGGGAGTTCCATGGGCCGTCGCGCCCAAGGCATGGGCACAATCCTCAAGGACAAACAGGTTGTTATCCCTGGCGATTTTGAGTAATTCCTGATACTCTCCTGATATCAATCCAGTTAAATGCACCCAGACAATGCCTTTCGTTTCAGGTGTGATCTTTTTTCGAAGATCATCCAGATCAAAAGAAAGGGTTTTGGGATTTATATCCACCAGGACGGGGCTGCCACCCGCAAACAGAATGCTGGTCACGGAAGTGATGAAAGTTCCCGAGGGTACAAGGACCTCCCGCTCTTTAATATCGAAATATTTTAGACAAATCGTCAGTGCTGAGGTACAGGAATTCAGTGCAACTGCATTGGTCAGACCGATTTTTGCTTTAAATGAACTTTCCAGTTTTTCCTGAAACGGCCCGGTAATGAGCCTGCCGCCAGATAAAATGCTGTCAATGTCTTTTAAAATGGCATTTCTGTTCAATTCGGGGAAATAGGGTTTAGTAAGTGGAATGGCCATAATAAATCAACTCCGTTCATAGAATGATCACACTAATCTATAACCCACCTTACCACCTCAAAACATTCTGCGAAATCGGCTCCAATCTGGACACCTCTTGTTCTTGCCAAAGAAGAAATAAACTCCGGAGACACATAGGTCTTACCGGCCTGGGAGCGGTATTCCGAAAGCGCCTCGATTTTGCGCGCGATATGTGTTTCATCCAACCGCATGAAGCATTCCGTCTTGAATGACAGGTTGTTCCAGATAAGCTCGTAGCCGAGGATCGTTCGGTCCTTGAAGGCTCGCAGGCCTTCATTGGCAACTGTTGTGTGATCCTGATGAATGTCATGCAGGCACGGCATGAGCACCAGATCGGGTTCGATTTCCCTTCTGAGGGCTACCAGATCCTCCAATATTTCCTGGCGCAGGTAAGAAAGCTTCCTCACCTCATAATCATAGACCCTCAACCGACTCTGTTCGATGCCCAAACGAGATGTCGCTGCAGCCACTTCTATTTTAAGGGTATCGGGTGGGAGTCCCGGAGGCAGGGAATGCCGGGCCGTTGAGAAAGCAGCGTAATATACCGCGCGCCCCATTCCCGTCAATTTGGCTATGGTACCGCCGCAACCGAGTTCACCGTCATCGGTGTGCGGAGCCAATACCAGAATTCTTTGGGCATCAAGCAATCGGGTTTTCCCCTTTCCACACTTCGAGAGAAATTCGAATTTTACTGTCCTTGTCCTTAAGACACGAAGACTTAGGACATTGCCGCAGTCATGTTCTCCCTGATCCAGTCCTCGATCAGAAAAGACACGCCGCCCCGTGCCCTGGCATTTGCACGCAAATAACGCGGAAAACCCACAGCTGCGAAAAAGTAGCCATAATGCCCCCAGTAAGCGGCAATCCTGTATAAGGCGTCTTTTGCAGCCTTTCCGGCAACAAGCCCAACAGCCCGAGCAAGCGGGACCACCGATATCATTGGGCCCGGCCATCGCCACACCGTCGGTTCATAGTGCCTGAAAAGCCCGTAAGGATTCCAGCGGCGCAGGAAATCCCGGTAAAGTTTCTGTCCGCTCTTATATTCAACGGGAACATCCTTCCAGTACGCAAGGTATTCCGTCTCCCACAGCGGCAGGGCCCAGTCGAAACCCAGCCAATCGTATACACGCTGTCCGTTGACCACATATTTGCACTGTCTTTCCTGCCACTCCCAGTATTCGTAAAGAGCCGTTCCATGTTCAGACATTTTGGGGTCGGACGTGACTTCATTCATCAAGAGCAGGAATTTCTCAAGAACTCGTGAGACATTAGGCGTGGTCAACAGGTCTTTCCACTGTGAATAATGCTTTCCGAGCAATGCGCCTGTTATATCATCCCAACTGATTTCCCGGCCTTCGGGCAGCGAGGGGATATGACCCCCAGTAATGAAATCACCGGACTGGCCATTGACGATGATCTCATCCCCTGAAAGGAGTCCGCCTGCCAGCATGTCTCTCAGCGGCAGCAGGTCCTGCATATTTGGGACGCTGCACAAAAAATCACCAAATTCCCAATAATCTTTCCGCTCCTGGGATCTATAGTAATCTCTGAACGCCCTCCTACCGGTAGGGACAAAAACCCATGGCACAGCCACCCTTTGGGCCACTTCACGCGCTATTTTTGCTTCATAATTACCCGGAACACCATATGAGAAAGCATGGAGGTTGTCGTAACCTTTGTTTGCCAGCATGCACAGGATTAAACGGGAATCCAGGCCTCCGGATAGTGGGACCCATATGGGACGCCCAGCGGCATCTTCCACCAGTTCCTGGAAAATCCGATCTGTGCATTTCTGAGTCTCGTCAATCCATTCGTCATACCTCCTTCGAGCGCTTCCCCTGCGCTCAGCTGGCATAAAACGGAAGTAGCGAGCCAGCTCAAGTTCGGCGGAGGCCTCCTCCCACACCAGGACTTCCCCGGCCTGGAGTTGCCGGAGACCGCTCACGAGCGTGTCCCGTCCGGTGACGTAACCCGCCATCCTGAATTCCAAAAGCGAAAGGCCGTCGATCTCCTCCAAGTCCAATGCGTATTTCAATTCCCTTGCGGAATTTGAAATATGACACCGCTTTCCTTCATGATAAAAAAATACCGGATAACTTCTGATTTTGTCGACAGCCGCAAGAATTCGAGATTCTTGTTTGATGATAAATGCAAAATTACCATGGAGTGCTGCTAGCTTATCGCTGATTTCATCTATTTCCAAATTCGGGCGTTTCACCAGACAAGAGGCGAAACTGTTCAGCGCTTTTTCAGAGCCGACATAATAACACTCGATGGACTCACTTTGAAGTGATCTCCATTTATACTTCCGGTTTATATGAATGGCCGGGTTCTCTCTCACAAGCACCCGTTCGGCAGGCATATCACCGATGCATAGAGTTCACGGGCGCTATTCACCTCGAATTGATCAAAGTTTTTATAGGGAAGCATGTCACAGACAGGCATCCAGGATGCCCTGGCCTGAATGCCTCGCTCATTCAGACCGTAAAGAATTTCGTCTCGATCCACAGGGGAGACGCGCACGAGGTTGAGCCAGTGGTTTGCCTTGCCCGTCCTGGGGGAGACCGCCTCGACTCCTTCGACGTCCGCGATAATTTCAATCAACCTGGCGGCCTGTTCTTCCTTTCTGGCCAGCAAGAATTCCAGGTTCTCCATCTGCGCGCAACCCAGTGCGGCGTTCAGGTTGGGCATTCGGAAATTGTAGCCCACGTCATCGTGCATGTAATTCCAGGTATGGTCCACCTTGGCTGTCGTCGTGAGGTGTTTTGCCTTCCTTGCCAGGTCCCCGGCATTCGTCACGATCATGCCGCCGCCCCCGGTGGTGATTGTCTTGTTCCCATTGAAGCTGAAAGCCCCGAGAGTCCCCATGGTGCCGCAGTGTTGCTCACCATACCAACTGCCGAGTGCCTCGGCCGCGTCCTCGATCACCGCAACGCCATACTCCCTGCACACATCAAGAGTCCGTGCCATATTCACCGGAAAACCATAGGCGTGCATCGGCAAGCACGCGCTGATCCGGCGTCCCGTCCTCTTTTCATATGGATAACCGTCTTGCCCCCGCGTGCATTGCCCCCCCAGATAGCTCTCCACCTTCACAGGGTCCATGCCGAGGGATAAAGGGTCGCTGTCCATAAAAACCGGAACCGCCCTTGAATAGATTATTGGGTTGACAGTGCCGACGAAGGTGAATGCCGGGCACAAAACGCCGTCGCCTTCCCGGACCCCCGCGAGGACAAGGCTTACATAAATGGCCGCGGTCCCGTTCACAGTGGCGATCGCATAGCGGGCACCCGTGAAACCGGCTACCATTTCCTCTAGACGCGACACATACTCACCCACCGATGAAACCCAACCGGTCTGGATGCAATCCTGCACGTAATCCCGCTCTTTGCCCCTGAAGCAAGGGCTATGCAATGGAATAGATTTATCGATCTCATTATATATATCTCTTATTGCCTTTTCGATTCTAATTATAGTGATATCAGCCTTTGATTGTTTTTTTTTAGCTTGCAATTGAAGCCTCTGCAATCAGATGTTATACTGATTTGTTTTCGTTAGGTGAACGTGCGTCTCAATCCAAGAAATTGTCTTTTCAAGGCCCTTCCGCAACCCGACCTCAGGCTTCCACCCGCAAAGCTTCAAGGCCTTTTGGTTATCGCTGATCAGTTCATAGACCTCGCTTGTTTTGGGACGTGTCCGGGCCTCCTCGCTGACAACGGGAACCTGCTCCAGCCCCATAATCTCAAGTATCCTTCCAGCAAGGGCGCCTATTTCAATCCCTTTGCCGGAGCCCAGATTGACGACCTCACCCGTGCATTCCCCGGACCCCGCCACCGCCACGAACCCCCCTACCGTGTCCTCCACGAAAGTCAAATCCCGCACCGGGGACAAGGATCCCAAAAGGATCTGATCTTTTTTCAAGGCCTGAGAAATGATCGTTGGGATGACAGCCCTCGCCGACTGGCGGGGCCCGTACGTGTTGAACGGCCTCACGACAGCCACGGGCAAATCAAAACTCCGATAATAACTCTCAACCATCTTGTCGGCGGCGATCTTGGAGGCCGAGTATGGCGACTGGGCCTGAAGCGGATGTCGCTCATCCATGGGTGTGTACAAGGCGGTCCCGTAAACCTCCGACGTGGATGTATGTATGAGCTTCTCGACACCCTTCTTTCTGCAAGCCTCCAGTACGTTTAACGTCCCCTGGACGTTTGTGGACACGTACTGCCAAGGGGCTACATAGGAATACGGGATGGCGATGAGGGAGCCCAGATGAAAGACGACTTCGCAACCTCTCACCGCGCCCTCGATGCTGAAGGGGTCCACGAGATCCCCTCGAACAATCTCCATTCGGTTCAGGAGCTTCCCTTGAAGCAGCTCCAGATTCCCCCAGTGGTTTTGGCTGTTGTAATGAATGAACGCGCGAACCGAGGCCCCTTCCCTGACAAGGCGCTCACACAAGTGGCTTCCAATAAAACCCCCGGCCCCGGTCACCAAGACCTTGACGCCTTTCCATTCCTTCATGGTTTGAACACCTCCGTGAACTCCCTCTGCGCTCTTTCGTAGTCCTCCATCTGACCGATGTCCAGCCAGTACTCGCGCACAGGAAAGCAGACGACCTTCTTGCCCTCACTCGAAAGCGTCTCGATGAGGTCCGTCATATCGAAGCTTTTTCCATTGGGAACCTTAGTGCAGACCTCGGGGTTCAGGAGATAGATTCCCGCGTTGACGAATTTTCTGAAAACCGGCTTCTCCACGATACGCTTCAGCACCACGCCTTCGGACTCCACAACGCCATAGGGGACCTGATGTTCGTATGGCTTCACGGCAAGTGTCAGATCCGCGCCGTGGTCCTGGTGGAAGTCCAGCATGGACCTGAAATCAATCCGGGTGAGGATATCGCCGTTAATCACGAGGATCGGCTCCTCGCCGGGGCTCAGAAGGCCGAGAGCCCCCGCGGTTCCCAGTGGCCGGTCCTCTTCAACGTATGAAATCTCCACGCCGAAATCCCTGCCGTCGCCGAAGTGGCCCTCTATTACCTCCGCCATGTAGTGGGTGGACACATTTATTCTCCGAATCCCCGAGTCCCTCAATCGTCCGATCGTGGACTCCAGCAGAGGCCTCTCCCCCACGTTGAGCATGGCCTTGGGCATCTCCTCGGTGAGGGGTCTCAGCCTCTTACCGTACCCGCCCGCCATAACAACGGCCTGAAGAGGCAGGGAGTCCATGCGCAGAAGGTCTCTCATGGTGATGATCCCCACCACCCGATCCGCATCATCCAGAAGCGGGATCTGCCGCACGCATTCCTTTTCCATGATGCCGAGCAAGTCCACCGGGTCGGTCTCGTAATGTGCTGTGACAGGTTTCGGATATGGGGATGACGGTCTTCTTTTCCTCAGTTCACTCACAGGGGAGTCCAGGTTCAGGCCCGAAAGAATGGCCCTCCTGATGTCTCCATCCGTTATGGTGTCGAGCAGCCTGTTTTCTGAATCAACCACCAGAACAATCTGCTTCTCTCCCCTGTCCAGACATTCGATCGCATTTCGAATGGTGCTGTCCAGCGAGATACAAAGATTATGGATATCCAGCATTAGATCCTCATTCAGCTGCCTTCCACTCATCAGGCGTCCCCGTACATTTTTCCACTCTTATATTTTTGTCCTGGGTCGCTTACTGCACCCGGTGCTTCTGAACCCACTCCCCATTTTCCCTGCTCCACAGGTGGGGGGAACGAAATCGATCGCACAGCGCCAGAAAATGCTCCGGATCCATGTCCAGGTAATCCATGATGTCCTTCAGGTAACGATCAGGGAACTCACCGTCGAATCGGTGGACAAGGGCAACGCCTTCCTCCCGTGTCAAATGACGGTTGCGTATCTCCTGCGAGGCATCGTAGGAGGCCCTGCCCAGCCCGAATTTAATAAAGGTCGTGTAGTAGTGAAGATCATCGATCTTGTCATCTATGCTGTTGTACTTGCTGTATGTCCCCTGCGTGCGAAAAGGCCTGGCCTGGAAACCGGTGTGCTCCACTGCGTAATAGTAGCTCTCCTGGGGGGTCCACTTGAGATAGTACCCGAGATAGTGGACCTCGATGCTCGAGGATTCCAACTCCTTCGCTTCCGCCGGCAGGTAGGGTGAAATATCATTGAGCGACAATTCATACCTTTCCATGAGCTCCTTGACGGACACCCCGCCGAGAAATATTTCATCCAGGTTCCTCATGGAGAAATAGGATTTGTCCCGCAGTGAGGACTCGGTCTCGGCAATGGGATTCCCGTACTCGGCCTCTGGCTCCCCATAGAAGATGAGCGGGACCTTCCACTGGAGGGCAAGCTTGGGCGCGAGGTTCTTCTGGCCCAGGATGAAGCTCTGGAAAGGGTGGAGAAGGTTTTCAATGGACAGACGGGTGAGCAGCCTGTGAACCCTTCCATTCGGTTTGTATGTGATGTTGTCGAAACCCCCGACTTCGAGCCAGTTCTTGAAGTTCCGGTAGCCGTAATCCGTGTAGAGGATCGGGGGCCAGGTCACTGTCAGGGGGTGCATCCCGTATTTGACCTTGAGAACATGCGCGGCATAGGCGCTGTCCTTGCCGCCGCTCCCGGGCACGATGCAGTCATACCGGCCGTCTTCCCGCCGATGCCTGTCCAGAAGACTTGTGAGCTCCTGCTCGCGTGCCCCCCAGTCGATGTCCTGTTTTTTGTCCGCATATCTGCAGGCATCGCAAACCCCCTCCTCATCTATATGAAGCGTGGGAGTCAGTCGATCCGGAGTGTGCCTGAACTCAGGATAGGACGAGGGGCGTTGATTGGACATAACGCATCGCCGGCAGAAGGTCACATTCCCCGGCAGGCCGAAGTAAGGTTTGATTTCTTCAGACAATGCTTTTCCCTCTCAAGTTTCGGACACCAGGACGTCCTTCAGGTTTCTGTAAAGTTGAAGCCCCATCCGGCCGCTTCGCTCGGGATGGAACTGGGTCGCGAATATGGCGTCCTGGCTCAGGCTTGAACAGAATGTTTCTTCCCCATAACGGGTTAAGGAGAGCACGACGGACGAATCTGAAGGGACGACATGGAAGGAGTGCACGAAATACATGTATTCCCCATTCGTGATCCCGCGCAGAAGGGAATCGCTCCACCCATTACTATTCTTACTATCGTTTCCATCATCCTCAGCGCCTGGCCGACAGACCCTGTTCCACCCCACATGAGGCACCTTCAACAATTTTGACGAACCGCTCCGTCCACTGAGCTTCCGGACCACGCCCTTGACGATCCCCAGCCCCTTGTGGGAGCCGAACTCATCGCTCTCCTCCATGAGAAGCTGCATGCCCAGACAGATCCCCAGGAGAGGCTTCCCGGCCTCGGCACTCTCCTTAATGGGTCCGGCGAGATCCAGTTTCTCAAGGGATTCCATGGCGACTCCAAAAGCCCCCACACCGGGCAGTAAGACCGCATCCGATTTTGCAAGGTCTTTCCCGGAGGAAGTGACGATCGGCTCAAGCCCTGCTTGAAGGCAGGCGTGCATGATGCTGTATAGATTCCCCAGGCCGTAATCCACAATGGCAACGGTCGGTTTGTCTGTCGTCCTTTCAGACCGCATGTCGGCAATCGATCCCGTTTTGGGCCAAGTGTCTCTTTATTTCGTCCATTCCGGCCGCCTTTATATTAGAAAAACCCCTTCCGCTCTCCATGAATTCCGTGTTCCCCTCGCCGGCGTAATCGTCCGTCAATTCCCTTTTCTTGGCGATGACCCTGTAGTGCAGGATAGAGGCAAGACAAACCGCATCAGCCGACCCCTGCTCCAGTACGTCCTGGACGTGCTGGATGGAACCGGCTCCCCCGCATGCGATGACGGGAATCGGGACCGCCTCCGCAATGGATCTGATCAGCTCCAGATCAAACCCCTTTCCAGTCCCTTCCCTGTCTATCGAGGTCACCATGAGCTCACCGGCGCCCAGGTCCACGGCCTTGCGGGCCCAGTCCATGGCGTTTACCCCGGTGCATTCCCGGCCGTAATCCGTGTAAGCCTCATATTCGCCGTCCGGTTTCCGGATGGCCTCGATGGAGACCACGACCGTAGAGGACCCGAACGCCCTGGAAGCTTCACGAACGAGCCCGGGTCTCGCCAGTGCCGCGGTGTTGAGTGATACCTTGTCCGCACCGGCCCGGAGGACCTCTTTGATATCACCGACGCTCCGGAGACCCCCTCCCACGGTGAGTGGGATGAAGATCTCCGCGGCCGTTTTTTCGATCATGTGAAGCAGGCTGTTTCGCCCGTAAAGGCTCGCCACCGCATCCATGTAGATGAGTTCATCCGCACCGTTTTCATAATAGTGACGCGCAAAGCGCTCCGGCTTCCCAAGCACTCGAAGGCCTTCGAAATTGATTCCTTTAACGAGGTTGGGACCCTTGATATCCAGCCTTGGAATGATGCGAACAGGCATTAAGGGATCTCCCCCGATGAGTGCGCGGAGGAGGAATTTCGTCCGCTCAACGGTCCTGCCGGAACTCCGACGACCGTCACGCCGGCGGGCACGTCCCTCACGACCACGGCCCCGGCGCCGATCAGGGCGTTTTCGCCAATTCGGACCCCCTGTCGTACAACGGCGCCGGCACCCACATGCGCGCACTCGCCCACACTCACGGATGCAGCCAGACTCGCGCCCGTGGCAATGTGTGCGTGGTCCCTGACCAGACAGTCGTGTTCCACGATGGCTCCGCTGTTCACGATGACGTTCACGCCCAAACTGGCATGCGCGTTGACCACCGCCCCCGGCATGAGGACGCTTCCCGCCCCCAACTCAACCCAGGCCGAGCAGACTGCCGACCTGTGGACAACAGTCCGAGGCGCCAGCCCGAGGTCGCTAGCCTTCAGAAAAAGCTTCCTGCGCGGGTGGTTGTCGCCCGTTCCCCCCAGCCCCACGATGAATCGGCTGACGCCCATGGCGATCAGCTCGGGCAGCATCCGGTCATCCCCCAAGACGAGGACATCCAGGATCTTCATCCCCCACTTGGATTCATCCGGATCCAGGACGACCAGACGGTCCTTGGCACCTGACGACTTGAGCGCATCGATGACAACGGCCGCGTGCCCTCCGCCACCCAAAACGACACAATCCAGATCCGTGCGGGAGGGAACCGGCATCAGCTCGCACGCCCCGCTTCCCCAAAGCCCCGCAGATCCGGGGGCAAGGGCACGTCAAAGAAGCGCTTGCGAATCAGCCGATCGTTCAATTCTGTATTTTTAAGAACCGTCAGAATAATCTCCGCGGCCCGGCCTTCCCCGTAAGGATTGACGAGACCGTCCAGGCTCTCCCGGAACTCCGGGCTGACGGCCCTTCGAATGCCCTGGAGAATGGGCTCCCGCTCGCAGGCCTTGTCGATGACATTCCGCCCCCTCGCCCTGCCGTCCTGGCGGGTGCCCACGTTCACCACCGGCAGCCGAAAGGAGGCCGCCTCAATGATCCCGCTGGACGAGTTCCCCACCATCGCCGCAGACGCGGCCATCATGCTGAAATACCCTCGTGTCCCGAAATTCGGGACAAGCGAGGCCGAGTCCCTGGAACGGACGAACTTCTGTATCATGCTGAAGATTATTCTGTTTCCCGCGTCCGCATTGGGCATGGAAAAGACAACGGGCATGCCGCAGGAATCGAGGGCCGCCAGAAGCTCCCCTGCCTGCCGTTCAGTCTGTTCGCTTTCAAGGGTCACGGGGTGGAAGGTCACCATGAGCGGCGGCCGGTCCAGGTTGAGAGCGTGTTTTTCCGCCAGCTCCGCGCGGCCCATCAACGACATATCCTTCAGATTGTCCAGAGATGGCGCACCCGACACGGTCACCCGCCAGGGTTCCTCCCCGAGCTGCACTATCCTTCGGGCGTACTCCGCCGTGGACGCGAAGTGAAGATGGCTCAGCTTTGTCATTGAGTGTCGAAGCGCGTCGTCCATGGCGCCTTCCGTCAGTTCCCCCCCATGGATGTGGGCGATCGGGATGCGAAAGGGAAGGGCGGCGGCAGCGGCGGCGTGCATTTCATAGCGGTCTCCCAGAAGAACCAGGAGATCCGGGACCTGCCTCTGGAAGACTTGAGAGAAGCCGATGACCCCCAGCCCAATGGATTTGGCGACACCCGAAGGCGTATCCGACGAGAGGTGCATTTCCACGTAATCGTCGATCGGAAAACCATCCCCCTCGATGGCCCTCGCGGTATGACCAAACTCCGGGGAAAGATGGGCGCCGCCCGCAACGAGCCGAAGCTCAAGGTCCGGATCCGACTGAATCCTTTTCAGCAATGGACGGTAATATCCGTAGTCTGACCGTGCCACGGTGATGACGCAGAGCCGCCTCATTCAACCATTTCCAATGAGATCAATGTGCCGGAGGGGATGTCCGCTATCGCCTTGCGCCCCAGGACCTGCGCGGCACAGGAGGGGGGCAGACCTGTACCGGGACGCTTAAAGGCGATATGTTCACTTCGGATTCGAGCGCCGAGCGGGATGTCCTGGACGGCCACGACACTCCGGCGGGCGGCCCGGGCTGTTTCTTCCTCGGCAGGCACGGGTTCCTTTCTGCCGTTCCCCAGCGCAAGCCCCACTTTCCTAACCCCCTGAACCAGGGTCTTCAGTTCGTGCGGCTCCAGGGACGCCTTGTGGTCAGGCCCGGGCATCGCCCTGTCCAATGTGAAGTGCTTCTCGATCACCGACGCGCCGAGGGCCGCCGCCGCAAGGGAAACCTCCACGCCCAGGGTGTGGTCGGAAAACCCCACCGGCACGTCAAAGGTTCGTTTCAGTGTCTCCATGGCCCGGAGGTTCACATCTTCCGGATACGCCGGATAACAGGAGACACAGTGCAGGAGTACGATCTCCCGGCACCCGGCGTCTCTGACGACGCTCACGGCATCGCCCACTTCCCTCAGAGACGACATGCCCGTCGAAATGATCAGGGGCTTTCCCTTGCGCGCGGCATGGCTGAGAAGGGAGTGGTTGGTGAGCTCCCCGGACCCGAACTTGAAGGCAGAAACGCCGAGCCCATCGAGAAGATCGATTCCACCCTCATCGAACACCGAGGAAAGAAACAGGATACCCGCCTCCGCACAGCAGGCCTTTAATTCAACAAGCGTCTTTTCCCCCAGCTCCAGGCGGCGAAGCATTTCGTACTGGGAACCGGCTCCGGTGCCTGCCTCCTGGTATCGCGCTTTCGGAGCGTTCTCGAGGACAAGGGAGGAGGCCCGAAACGTCTGGAATTTGACCGCATCGGCTCCGGCCCGGGAGGCCGCGGCCACCAGTCTCCTGGCGGTTTCGGCATCCCCGTTGTGGTTGACACCCGCCTCGGCGATCACGAAACACGGGCTCTCGGGGCCGAGTATTCTGCCTTCCAGGTCAATGAAATGCATTGTGCGCCTGGTAATCCATGATCAGGTTGGCCAAATGGAGATCCCAAGGGGTGTCGATGTCCATGGATCGCTCGGGAGGCATGATATAGGCCCGAGTGTCCCGGGTCTGAAAGGTGTTCCTTTCCATCAGCACGTCCCGCCGGACAAGATAAATGGCGCCGTTCAGGGCATATGCCGGGGGGAGGGCCTGACGTGCGAGATAGCCCTCCTGCGGCTCGACGAAATCCATCATCCTCCCGTCCTGCAGGACCCTCCTGGCCAGGAAAGGGTGCGTGGCAGCTTCGCAGACACTGATCACACTGTCGCAGCGCTCTTTGAGGATCAGGTGGACCGCGCCCTCGATGTCCTGTGAAGTCCTGAAAGGCGTGGTGGGCTGGAGGAGCAGGACGAAATCGGGTGACACGCCTCCATGGTTTTCGATCCAATCCACGGCGTGCCGCACCACGGGTATGTGCGCGGATTTGTCTCCTGCCAGCTCGGCAGGCCGAATAAAGGGAACTTCCGCGCCCCATCCTCTTGCGACGTCAGCGATTTCTTCATCATCCGTGGACACGATAACCAGTCCAAGGGAGGGGGCCGTTCTGGCGGCCTCAATGGTCCAGGCGATAAGGGGCTTCCCGCCCAGGGGGGCGATGTTTTTTCGAGGTATGGATTTCGAGCCGCCGCGAGCGGTGATTACGGCAAGTATGTGGGGGGTGGGAGTCATTTAGGGAAAAAATCTTGTAGATCGGGGCCCGGGGCCTCACCTATTCAACGGGGTCCTTGAGACGCCACTCGCCTCGCACACACTCGAAGAGCTCCTTGTTATAGAACCGGTCGACAATGTCCCAGAATTCCCTGCTCGTGTATCCCGTGAAGGCGAGAAAATCATCGAGCGCCCTCTGATCCAGTTTGTGGTCGTGCCTGCGCACCAGTTGCACTGCTTCCTCCCGGGTCATCCTGCCCGTGCGTATCAGGTTGCAGCACACGTCCGTCGTTCGCGCGTGACCGAACTTCGGATATTTCAACCAGGGGTGCACCAGGTATCCAGGGGCGTCTATCTGGTCGTAGTCCTCGATGTAACCTTCCCTTGCCCATTCATGCGCAAGGGTTCTGAAGCCGAACCTTTTGGCGACGAGGTGGTTCCTGTAACCGTCCCACGGGACGAAGTAGCTCAGGTACACTGGTTCCAGCCCAGCCTGTTCGATTTCCCTTTCAGTTGGATACTGAATGGGGTTCAGGTCTTTCATCCCGATGTCATCATCGAGCCAGAATTCCATGTCCACGGGTTTGACCACATCATTGTGGATCTGGTCCCTGGCGCTGTATGTCTCTACCCGCTGCGCGCCTCCGTACTCGTAATTGATGTTCTCCCCGTAGACGACCACCTGTATCCCCATCTGTATGGCCGTACGAAGCGGGAATGCGTAAACGGCCCGGTCCCAGTACCAGGTGGGGCTGCCAAAGGCTTCAAAGGCCTTCCGGACCATCTTTTTCGCTACCCGTCGATTCAATGAAAGGGAAAGGATATCGCAGCCGAAGGCCTCGCTCAGATTCTCTATGTTACGCCTTCCGGTCTCGGTCCAACTGAGGTTGTCCACCGTGACCAGAAGGGGGTTCATGTTCATGAGCTCCTTCATGACGTAGGTCTGGTAATGGCTGTCCTTGCCCCCGCTGACGGCAATGATGCAGTCGTACCCATCGCCCCTGCATCCCCGGTACCTGCCGCAGAAGACCTCCAACTCGCGAAACCGGGCATCCCAGTCCGTTGTCTTCTTTTTTTCCGCCGCCCTGCAGGCCTGGCACACACCCTCTTCATCAAAACGGATCCCAGGCCTTGTATTGGGGATGACGCATCGAGTACAGTACTTCATGCCGGATTCTCCGTCCTTTCTTAATTGCTCAGCCTGACCGTAGAATCAGCTGAAAAAATGTCGGAGTCGGACCTTTTGGTATCCATAAGCCCCGGGATTGCATCGATCAGACCCTTGATAGCCGCTTCGGCCAAACCATCATGAATGTCCGAGCTATCGTAGGTTTTTTCAAATCCTGGCATTTCAAAAGAACACTCGAGCTGAGCCTGATACAGCGCCCGGCGGGAGAGTTCAAAGGCAGGGTCCTTCCTATCCAGCAGCAGAAGCTCGTCCAAGGCTTTCCTGGTGGATTCATAATGAGCAGCGAAGCGGACGGTGGGCAGAAAATTAACGGCTTGATGCCTGCCGAAAGATAAAACCGGACGCCCAAACATAACTGCTTCTGTTGCCGCCGTGCCCGTGATAGTGGCAGTAACGGTCGCGGCTCGAATCCAGTCCCAGCTTCCAGTGCCAGGATGGGCTAAGACCACATTACCTATCTGCATCAACTGCTGATAATACCTTCTTGATCGAATACCGAATGCGAGAGGTTGTTCCTTGACCACGACAAGCCCGTCTGCGGGCAGTGATTTGGAAATCCATGCAATCATCTCCATGGAATTGTTGAACTCCGGGGAGAGGGCCAGGAGAGCGATCTCAGGCTCCAGGTGCAATGGAACGTATACGGCCCTCCTCCCCCTTAATTCATCTGGCCGGATTCCGTGTCGCAGAAAAAACCTGTAACTTGAGGGTTGTCGAAGAAGATACGGAATCCATCCGAAAGGCGGATATGAGTCTTTTTTGCGTCGCCCCCTAACCCATACTTTTAACTCACCATAAACATTTCTTAACACCTCTTTGATTGAGCTTGTCCAGGTAAATCGCACCCTGGCGTGGTTGTACTTTGACCCGGCCTCCTGATCATATGATCCCACCGGCGTCAGTTCGTTCACCGAACCCCTGGCATTCTTCTGAAGACATCGAAGAAATTTTGTGCTTGTGATGAAAGGGTTGTCCGACCACATAAATCGATTACCCAGTTTCACGGGCGAAGGGCTGAGATAGGGCACACTGCGTGACGCGGCGACGACATTATGGACCTCATCTTTTTGGATGCCGATCACCAGGTCCGGCTGGTATTTCAACAGGAGATCCTCAAAATGTATAAAGCGCTGTAAGATATGCGCCAGTTTACGTTCATGTCCCCAATTTGCCCGGCCGATCATTGGATATCGATCCGCGTTGAAAATATAGCCCCTTCCCAAAGCCCTGTCGAAAGATAGAAGCATGGAAAGTCGAATGCCGTATCGATCCTCGACCTCGAGGCCGCGCCTTATTGCGTCGGAAGGTGGCACAAGGGTATTTGCGTCATCTGATTCAATTATTCCATCCGAGAGTTCAGGGGCAAGCCGCCGGATAAGGTCAGCCACATCCTTGTCCCTGGGAACGAATCTTACAAGATGCCCCATTTCGGCAAGACGGCGTCCGAGGCCGATAAAAAAGCCCTTTTGCTGTGATGCGATTGCGATCAGGATTCGCATCGAGTCCTCCGGCTTGGCGATTGACTCGTATGCGTATAGCCGTAAGCCTCCAACAAACCTTTTAAATGTTTACCGACCAAATCGATTTCTTCGTTCATGAGTGTTTGCAGGGGCCGATCCAGAATGCTCACATCTATGCCTTTGGTGGCCTGGAAGGATGAGAGTCCAGGCCAAGGCTTCCCCGAAAGAGTAGGATTGAGAAGGTTTTCTGTGAAAGGCACCCTGAAATGGGAGGCTATTTGTTTCATGATGCCCTGCGGATTTGCAATGAGATCTTCATATAGAACCAGCAGGGTACCATTCGATAATATTTCATCCTGATGATCCCCAAAAAAAGCATAATCTCGCAGTGCTTCACCAAAATTAAAAGGATTGAGTATTTTAGAGCCGCGTATCTGACGCGATTTTTTCAAGGAATCCAGCGCGTAATAGGGGTTTCGCAAGATAAACACCGATTTTGTTCTTTTTAGGAATTGCCGCCCACCGAGTACGCTCATGCCGTAATCCGCGCTCTTGATTAGCACCTTATCGGCTTCGGAGTAATCGCGTTCTGCCGCGGCTGCGTATGCCTCCACGAGCGTGTGCCAGACCTCCTCAACCGTCTCGCACATCGAAAGAGCGGTCAAACCGGATGTAAATGTGTCGGAACTGAAAGCCAGATCCATCTCAAACTCGAGAAAAGAGGCAGACTGCTGATAACGCCCCTCGATCCAGGGCAACAGATCTCTTTCGATAAAACCCTCTGTTAATGCATCCGGGCTGTACATACGGAAAAGATCGAGAAAAATTTCCGAGCGCCCGGCGGCTGCATAGCGATATGCATGCTCCCAGAAGAATGCCTCGTCATTCAGATCAATCATGCCCGGCTGCGAATCAAAAAGCCGGTTTAGAAGCGTTGTCCCCGATCGTTTCGGGCCGCTAATTATGCATGTCAACACTGGTGAGGTATCCCCTTCATTGGCTTCAGATTAGGTCGCCGCCCGGCTTTCCCGTTTGGAGATAGGATATTTTGGAGTACCACTCCGCGTTGTGCATGAGCACATCATGGGGTCCCTGTTCACGAACCCGGCCCCCATCGATCACCACGATGTTGTCTGCCTGCCTGATGGTGGAAAGTCGATGTGCAATGACCACAATGGTCATGTTTCCCTCGCGGCGAAGGTCCTGTATGGTATTCTGTATGCCTATCTCCTTTTCAGAGTCCAGCGCGCTTGTGGCCTCATCAAGAACCAGCACCGGCGCCTTTTGCAGAAGGGCTCTTGCAAGCGAAAGGCGCTGCTTTTGGCCGCCTGACAAGCGGGTCCCCCTCTCACCCAGGATTGTATCCCATCCTTGGGCAAGGCTGTCACCGAATTCACTGACCATGGCCCGGTCCATAGCCGACCGCACCTCGCCGTCTGTGGCTTCCGGCCGGCCGAAGGCGATATTGTTTCTTAATGTGTCGTTGAAAACAAAGGCGTCCTGCGAGACGAAAGCAACGCCTCGCCGCAACGACCCCAGGTCGTACTCGATCAAGGGGACCTCATCTACAAGGACGTGACCCTCCTGAGGCTTCCTCAACCCGACCAGGAGGTCTACCAGGGTGGTCTTGCCCGCGCCGGAAGGTCCCACCAAGGCGGTCATTCTTCCGGCAGGTATCGAACAATGGACCTTCTTCAGGGCCGGGTGCTCTTGATCCGGATACGTAAACGTGACATCCTCAAAGCGGATCTCCTCCTTGACAGAACTGAAAGAAACGCTCCCCCCCTGGCCCTCCCGTGCCGCGCCCAGTTCGTAAAGGCTCTTCAATACAGCCTCAATACTGCCGGTTGTGGCCCCATAGGTTTGCCTTGAACGGAGGACTTCCTTGCTGAGAGGAAGCAGTCTCAGCAGAATTAACATAAAAAGACCAATCTGTGCCAATGAAAGGGTAAATATTTCGACAGAAAAATAAAGGATTGCAAGGCCCCCAAAAACCACGATAGGCTCGAGGATCAAGTCAATTCGTGCGTTGAGCCGTGCCAGCAAGTAATTGTGATCCCGTACTTTTGTCGAAGCCTTCCACATGTGCTTGATCTCACGTTCCTGGGTGTCCGTCAGTTTGATCAAACGGAAGGCCGACAACCGCTCCAGGAGAGAAAATGAAAATGCCTGGTTCACATCCGTTGTCTGCCTGCTCAGGCGCCGCGTGTGACGCACATGAAAATTCACCACGATCCCCGCCCCACCCAGAATGAAAACAGCAAGAAGGGTCATGGGGATCGAGATCCAGAGGAGAACGATCACATATCCTGAAACGACCACCAAATTTGCCATCAACGAAAACAGACTGTGGAAATTGCTGGCAGCCCTTTGTCCTTCGATTGTGATCAGATTTACCAGGTGCCCGCTCTTGAAGGTGTCCAGTGTGCTGTAGGCTGCGCTCAGACAGCGACCGAAAAGATCCGTCCGTATCCTGTGAACCACCTCCTGGGAAAGCCAGGATGTATAGGCTTGTCTGAAATAGACAACGACCACGCGGGACATAATCAAAAAAAGAAGAACAAAAATTAAAGAAATCAGGGACACTTTGAGCCCGATCGTATCGAATGCAGTCACTAAAGTACTCCACAACTTCGACTTCTCGGAGAGAATGGCCACGTCCCCATTGCTCTCGACAAACTCAAGGAGAGGGAGAAACATAGCCACCCCGAACCCTTCAAGTATGCCCGCCGAGAGGATGAGAAATGCAAAAAGGCTGACGCGCGCAGGCGTAAGGCCCAAGGCTCTCGCTGCATCTCGTTTTTCCAATAGGATGTGGAAAAGTTTCATTTGATTGATTAGTGCGGGATCCGAAAAGTATTCAACGGCCTTCCAGGCCTAAAAAAAAGCAGTGTGGTGTCTTTCAGGCAGCCTGTCAGGGGAGCATAAAACGATTCACGTAAGTGAAATCAGGTGGTTGCAGATCTTTTGAAAAAGCCTGAACCAGACAATCCCCATCGAAGACGATCCTGTTCCGATCGTCCAAATCCGCAGGGATCATGGCGCAGCGCCTTTTCAGGAATTCATGGGCTTCAGGGTTCCAGCGTTTATTCTGGAAGTCCAGCACGGCTATGTACCGGTTAAGGCACTGAGCGAACCCGAAGGTCGTGGACGTGGTGCAGCCGAAGAGATAGGCATCCGCCCTGTCCCACACCTTTTCGAACGGATCTGCAATGGTTTCATCACAGACCCCCTTGAACAAGCCTTCCGCCTCCGCCCTACGCTCGGGATGCACTTTGTAGAGAACCCCAAATCCCGCCCCCTTCAAAAGCCTGGCCGCTTGATGCTCAAATTCAAGTTGGAAAAGAGAAAAATCTGCGGCACTGAAAGCCGCCCGCTGGGCATTCATGGGATAGCCCATGATCATCACGGTATGCACCCGGCGAGGAAGAGGAAGCCTGGAACAGCGATCACGCAGTTCTGCATAATACCCTGTTTCAACGGATGTGAATTCAACGTGGTGATAGCGGCTTATGCCGGCCATATCGTATTCCATCCGATGGAACCTGGACATTGCCTCCGTGGGGCAGGCGAACTCATCACAATGCGCAGACTCCACATACGCGGATTGCTTTTCCCATGAGTTGACCACGTCGTTACCATGATGAAAGCCCACCACACGGGTTCCCATGCGTCGAAGGGCCAGGGAAACGGCCTTGTGCAGCGGGTTTGCCGTTTCCGTAAGCAACAGGATGCGGGGCGCCTTCCCGGTCCTCAACACCCCCTCATACGCACCTCCAAGTTCGGACAGGTAATCCAGCCAGGAATGCATCATGTGCCACGTATCAGGAGCCAAACCACACATCCGCTGCACTGTGGGACCAATGCCGGCGCAGCAGGTGGCCAGCCCTTCCTCAAACGAAGAACCCAGTTGTACAGGATCCCAACGTAAGGGCAGTATGGTCTCTGCATAATGATGACTGCAGGCCACCCCGCGGCTGGCACAATAATCCGCTTTCAAGCGTGACCAAGAGCCCAGAGACCAGCATTCAGAGGGAAAAAGATCTCCCGCGATACGCATCGCAAGGGGTTCCATTGAATTAAATTTCACCCGCTTAAGCCACCCTTTAAACCGAAAGACCGCTTGTGAGAGCATTCCAGTGGACAATATCGTTTTCTTCCCCAACCGCCATTCAGCTTCATAGAACGGCCGTGAGGCCCTGCCGGTGAGAACGCTTTTCCCCATGGCCTGAAAGCGTTCACGTACCACATGTGCATGAAGGATCTGAGCGCATTGAAAAATAAAACCACTCCCGGCCAGCAGAATATCTCGATCCCTTTCCCCCAAGAGACCATAGAGCACATCGAAAAGCACCAGCAGTTCATCGACTATTTTGTCGAATTCCAGATCTGAAATTGGCCAGGACCATTCATTTAACCACTCTTGCAGGCCGTACTCTTTGACCGACCAGGCATCCGTGGGGCATGTGGAAAGTATTTCGTGCCCCGAACCCGGGCGAACTTCACTTGTCACGTGAATGTCCAATGGAAGAAGTCAATAATCCGCTCACGCGACCCGCTTCAAGGGGTTCTTATGGAAGTGATCAAGACACGGGCCTGGTGAAATCATTCATCCTCCCTCTCATCCTCCCACTTGATATGGGCCCACGACAGAGGGGTTCCCCGGCTGATGTCGCACGCGGCCCTCCGACCCAGAACATCTTGCAGGTATTTGGGGGGCAAGCCTCGGCCGGGTCGAATCGATCGTACCTTAGCCGGCTTCAAAAGCTCCCCCTCCAGGACGTCTTCCACCGCATACAAGGAGCGCCTGAGTTCCCTGTTACCGGATTCGGCGCCCACCGGCTCATAATGGACCCTGCCCGCAGCCTTGAAGGCTGTTTGACATTCCTCAACCATGGTTTTGAATTCACCCGGCTCCATGGAAAATCCCGCATCTGGGCCGCCGAAAGACCTGCTCAAGGTAAAGTGTTTTTCCACTGCGCATGCCCCCAGTGCCACGGCCGTCACTGGGACACTAGCCCCAAGTGTGTGGTCCGATACGCCCACCGGCGTTGAAAAGGCCTCGGCCATGTGCGGTATGGTCCTTAGGTTGTAATCCTCCGGCAGCGCCGGGTAGCCGCTGATGCAATGCATGAGAATCAGTTCGCGGCAACCCGCCTCGGAGGCGGCATGCACGGCCTCTTGGATTTCCCCTAGATGGGCCATCCCCGTGGAGAGGATCAGGGGTTTCCCGGTGGCTGCGCAGTATCTGATGAGTGGAAGGTCCACCAGTTCAAAGGAAGAAATCTTATATGCCGGTGTGTCCAAGGACTCCAGGAAATCAACGGCCGTTTCATCGAAGACTGAACTGAAAGCCGTAATCCCAATATCTCTTGCCCGCTCGAAGAGATGTCTTTGCCACTCCCATGGTGTGTAGGCTTCCTCGTAGAGATCATGAAGCGTGCGGCCGTCCCAGGGCCCTTCCCTTATCGTGAACTCCAGTCCATCGTGATCCAGAGTGATCGTATCCGGTGTATAGGTCTGTAGCTTGACTGCATCCGCACCGGATATCTTAGCCCTATTCACCATTTCAAGGGCTTGGTCAAGGCTGCCGTTGTGGTTGCCCGACATCTCTGCAATGATGTAAGGTGGTTGTCCGGTACCGATTTTCCTTCCAGAAATGTGGACTTCAGATCGCATCAAAGCTATCCTTTAATTTTTTGCCGACCGAAGGGCCTTGCGGGAGAGCCAGTTCCCTCCGAGAGGTTTGAATCCCGCATTCACAAACAGTTTCAAAGAGGCCTCATTTCCTGGAAGGATCTCGGCCCGCAGTTCGTCATATGGCCGGCAACCGCAGCCGAATTCGAGAGCAGCCCCGCCCACGCCGTAACCCCTACAATCAGGAGCTACCACAATCGTGACTTCCCAGGTCATCCCGCTCAGCCGGTCTAGCCGAAAAACGCCCGCCTTGCGTTCCCCGTGGAGGATGACAAACAGCTCGCAATCAGGATCTTCTATCTTTTGGGCAAACCATGACTCGTGTTCATCTCGCGTCGGGGCATGGGGCTTTCTGGCATACCTTCTTGTCTCCGGATGCCTCTGCCATTCAAACATCTTCTCCATGTCGTCGGAGTCCGCATACCTCAAACGGACCTCACTGCCGTCAGCGGCCCGAGTCGGCCTGAGAACGGCAAGCGCGGCGCGGCATGCGCCCCGACCGTCACATAGATCTGCTGAAGCGCGGGCCATTTCGTACCATCGACTCGCGTCAGCGAGGAGGGTTTTTACAGCACCTTCCACCTTTTCCGAATCGGTTTCAGAGGCATGACCAAGATTCACGGCGGCACCAGCCTTTTCAAGAGCCGCGGCATTTTCCAACTGGTTATCCGCCAGATTCAAAAGTATCGAGGGCAACCCGAGGCTGCACCGTTCCCAGGACATCGTGCCCGCGGCACCCAAGGCCACATCCGCCTCGGCCATGAGGCCTGCCATGTCCCGCACGAACTCCAGAAGCCGGATTCCCTGATGCTTGCGTGCCAGTTGGGCAGCGCGTTCATATGATCGGGCCCCCGGGCCCAAAACCACATCGATTCGGAGAGCTTCATCCGCTCGCAAGACCCCTTCAAGGGCCGTAACCGATGCGCCTACCGGGTCCGCCAGGCCGAAGCTGATCAGGAACCGATTCGGCTTTGAAAAAGCCTGCCGTCTCTTCAGGGCCGCGAGACGGAGCAGGGAAAAATCTTTGCGGAGAAGTGCGTTTTCAGGGCCCAACAGCAAAATACATCCTTCAGGGAGCCTGCCCTGATAGTCCGCGGAAGTGCGGCCCGGCGTGGGATCTAAAATCAGGTCACAGTCATGCACCCTGCCGCGGAGGTCTTCCATTGCCAGGATATGCGTCGCCCATCCCCGACAGGCATTTTCGTAGGATCTGTCCAGACCGTAGTGGTCCACGATGAGCCAATCCACCCCCTCAGGCCATCTCTCTGCGAGTTCCATGGGATCCTCCCAATTCGAGAGAGTGACCGTCTCAAATCCCGACGGAATCAAGGCGGGAAAGGCGGAAAGCGTCTCCCGGCTCACGGCAAACTCGGTGTGCATGCCCGATCGCCCCAAGGCGTCTGCCAAGGCCAGACAACGCATCACATGACCGCCCCCCATGGCAAATGAGGCATCGCACCGAAAAATTGCCCGGCCCTGCATACTCCCATGGACCATCTTAGAACAGGATATATTCGGTCTGTTCATGAAGCTGCTGGCAGTGCCGACTTATACGCTCTGGTGTGGGTTTGATGGGGCTGAAGTCCTTGAGGAGCAACCTAGCCTTTTCCACCCCCAAATCCTTTACGTGGTGGACCACGCTGTCCCTCACTCGCCAAGTCCCATTCTGGTCCTTTGCCCAGATCAATGGATCACGCAAGGGCTCGACCAGCGCGAGGAGTTCCTCTTCCTCCATGCCCACTGCGTTGAGGAAGACATCCATATCGCTGGGTCTCACATGATCATGTCTGCCGACCAGCTCGATGCCCTCTTCCCTGGTCATCCGACCGTGGCGGATTTCGGTGGAAGCGTCATCAGTCGCTCTTCCATAGCCGAATTTCAGGTATTTCAAATAATCGTGCAGCCCATTGGCATGCAGGTCGTCGATTTTTCCGTAAATTTGAAAAGTGCGCTCGCGGCCCTGAGCGGTTTCAAAACCGAGCTTCTCCACAACCAATTCGGTCTGCATATGTGCATCCCAACTGATATAGTTGGAAAGATATATGCCACGAACTCCAACACGCTCCAGGTCCTCATCGGACGGGTAGAAAAAAGGGGCCAGATCATAGGGAGTAAGCGGGCATTCAGTATCGTTCAGAAGATCCTCGGGCTCAAAGCCCCGCATGGAGTGCTCCTGGCGCTTCTTCTTTGTAAACTCCACAAAATCATCCTGATTGTGCATCCCTACCAGTTCAGAGAACCCTTCCTCTCCCCAGACCACCAGCGGCACGTCATACATAACTGCGGCCTTCATCGGAAACGTCATGATGCCGGCATGGTAATGCCACGTGAGATCGCCCACTTTTTTAAGCATGTATTTGGCAAGTCGAGTGGCCGATCCGGGGGCTGTGGTGTAGCGGACCAGGTTACAGTCCAGCTTTTCGATCAGATTGGCGAGGTTTCTAAGACCAACTGCAGTGTTGAAGGTATGGTTGTAACACACGAGCAGGGGATTCATTTGATACCTGGTCCGTAACAGCCAGACCTGGTAATGGCTGTCCTTGCCTCCTGAAACCGGAATTATACAGTCATACGGATTGCCTTTTTCCCGCTGTCTTGCCTTGTGTTCCTCAATAATCTCGCGCAACCATTTTTCTCGCTCACTCCAGTCAATGGCGGGACGGCTCTCGACAAGGCGACATCCGGAGCATACACCCTCCTCATCGAGGATTATGCCCGGCCTGGCATTTGCGGGATAGACACAGCGCTGACAATATTCCATGAAAGACTCTCCTCCCTATAATGATCTACGATTTCATTTCAGACGAGTCTGATGGTGTAAGTAGGGTTCATAAGCGGGAAACCTGGGCATATTGATCCTGTAAAAGGTGCTGTAGCGAACCGGGATGCCTGCCTGTGCCATGAATTCCTTTGCTTTCTTTGTGCTGTGCTCAGTGTAATGAAAAATGTTGCCCGCGGCTGCGGCATCGGCGTGTCCCTCATTGATGGCTGCGACAAAATCCTGCCACTTACCTGCTCCACCAAAGGCAATGACAGGAACGTCCACGGCATCGGCAACCAATCGGGTGAGGTCCAGGTTGTAACCCTGTTTGTTGCCATCGTGTTCAAGGGAATTAATCATTATTTCACCCGCGCCGGATTTGACGCATTCCCTTCCCCAGAAAACCACGTCTCGACCCGAGGGCTCCCGCCCGTTGTCAACCACGACCTCATAGCCGGACGTTAGGCTAGGATTTTCCCGGCCGTCGATCGAGACAACCACACACTGGCTCCCGTAGTTTTCGGCAATTGCCGTGATTAGTTCAGGATTCCGAACGGCATTCGTGTTCACAATAACCTTATCCGCCCCCGCCCTGGTGTAACGTTTGACAAGATCCAGATCCCGAATTTTCCCGCCCACCGTGAGCGGCACAAAGCAGCGTCTTGACAGATTCCCCACGATATCCACAAATCGATCGAGGAATGCGTCTGAATAGGATATCTCGAGCACCACAATCTCATCGACAGTCCATCCATTGAAAAAGTCCACAGCCGTGAAGGCACTACCCACCATGTTGGTCCGCTTAAAGTGACGCGTCTGCACGACATTTCCGTTGTAAACTAGGAGAGAGGCAATGAGCCGTTTCTTGGTCATATTTTCTCTAAAAAGGTTTCCAGCATCTTCATGCCTGCAAGCTGGGATTTTTCAGGATGAAACTGGACAGCAAAGACATTGTCCCTCTCCAATGCGGCCGTATACCTGAGGCCGTAGTCACAGACCGCCGCAGTGAATTCCGCCGTTTCGGAACTGTAAGGTGCGAAAAAGCTGTGGACAAAGTAAAAAGTCAAGGGAGGCACAAGCTCAGAGAAAAGCAGGCTGCTCTTTTTGACAGCCTCGACATCGCTCCAGCCCATGTGGGGCACCTTGGGCGCGCCAGGCCCGGCAGGGAATCTCAGACAATTGCCCGGGAATAGGCCCAGGCCCGCCTCCACCCCTTCTTCGCTGCCTTCAAAAAGAAATTGAAGGCCTAGACAAATTCCGAGGAAAGGCTTACCTCCATCAAAAACCAATTCGTCCAATGCCTCGACATGCCCTCGCTCACGCAATCCGGACATCCCCTTATCAAATGAGCCCACGCCCGGCAGAATGATCTTGTCGACGGAGGCCAGTTGATCACCCCGCTCAGCGACCACCAACTCAACATGGAAACACTCCAGGGCGTTGACAACCGACCTGATGTTGGCCAATCCATAATCTATAATGCCTACGGATTGCATGATGTTTACTTTAGGAAATCACCTGATCGAAAAAACCGGCCGAACGATTTCCCCTCCTACGACGGAGGCCAGGGTACCGGCATCGAGTACCTCGGCCATATCCTTAAGTGTACCCCGATATGCCTCAACGACATGAGCTATGTCAACTTCGTCATGTGCATAGCACACGTTGTGGCTGGCATTGATGAGCACTCCCCTGTTGAGCATGCCGCGAAGGAAAAAGGTCTTTATCTCATATTGGTCCACCCCGCGCCCATCCTTAAACTGAATAAGAGTCCAACAGGGTTTTCCCACTAGGCCCATGACATCGGACAGCTCATATTGCGAAATGATATCCCGGACGGCCTTTGCCAGTTCCCTTCCAGTCTGCCACAGGCGCTCGATGACCGGTTCCCGCTTCATCTTATCTATCACGGCCATGGCGGCCGCTAGGGAGAGCGTTTCACCCCCGAAGGTGAAGGAATAGAAGATATCCTCCATGTATTTCATGTACTCGCCCCTGCCGACCACGGCGGATATGGGCATACCGTTGGCCATCGATTTCCCGAAACAGGCAAGGTCCGGCTCGACACCGAAGAGTTCCTGTGCGCCGCCCAAGGCGAATCGGAAGCCTGTAATGATTTCGTCAAAGATGAGGAGCCCCCCATGGGCATGCACCAGATCGCGCACCCCCTCGAGGTAGCCGGTTTCGGGATCCTGCGCGGCCATGGGTTCCATGATCACCGCTGCAAAATCTCCCGGGTATTGCTTGAGCAATGTGTGCAGGGCGTCGAGGTCGTTATAGGGGAACTTGTGGGTCAGTCTGCCCACGGAATCGGGCACCCCCAAATTTCTTGTGGTTGCCCCTATGTACCAATCCTGCCATCCGTGATACCCCCCGGCAGCAATCCGGTCACGGCCGGTCACGGCTCGGGCGAGGCGCACAGCCCCTGCAGTGGCGTCAGAGCCGTTCTTCCCGAATCGCACCATTTCAGCACAGGGTATGAGGTCGGCGAGGGTCTCAGAGAGCCCTACCTCCAGTTCCGTTGAAAGGCTGAAGGAAATGCCGTTATCGAGTTGGTTCCTAATCGCGGCATCCACATCCGGGTCGCGGTAACCCAGGATCACCGCAAGAAGGCTGCACACCAGGTCCACATATTCATTGCCGTCCACATCACGAATGCGGCCCTTTGAACCCCGCTCTATGAAAAGAGGGGCATGCCCCACCGGATACTGAATACGGCTTTTGGAAAAGGTTTGCGCTCCCAGGGGCACGACTTTCTCGGCCCTTTCCAGCATGGCTGTGCTCTGACCATAGCGTTTGTTCACGCTCACTTTGTTTTCTCCATGTGTGGGCATAAAACAGTACGTTCCTCTGCCGCGGACTGCTTGGCAGACAGCACCACCTTCAAGGCCTCACAGGCACCCTCCCCGTCCAAAAGATCCGAAGAGCCATCACCTCGTATAAAAGATTCCAGCATTTCGAAATACATCTGTCCCGAATCCAGGCGGGGATCTTCCAAAATGGTTTCCCAGTGATCCCGGACTGCATCATAGACCCTGACCTCACACCTTTCAGGCATCTTCCCTTCCGAAAGCCAAATCACTGTTCCCTTGGACCCAACGACCTCGCACCCCCGCCTTTTCAATCGCTGCAGGTAGTCGAGATGGACCTCGCTGCGAACACCGCTATAGTGACGGAGGACGATCCCCGCATAATCTTCCGAATCAATATCCAGATCCGAAAGGCGAGTGGACTCGCATTTAACAGCCTCCACGCTGCCAAACAGCCATGTTAGGTAATCTATCTCATGGATTGCGTCCAAAAGGACACCTCCGCCTTCGGATGCCCTGGCGCAATAAAGATCCCGGTAATCGGCACCCGGCCTCATGGATGGTAAATAGTTACCATAATGGGCCCTGGCAAAAAACGGGCGTCCCACGAACGTCAACCCTTGACGAAGGGATTTCACAGCCGGATGAAATCGCATGTTGCAAACGACATGAATCCGCAGGTTCTTTTGCCGAGCCTTGGCCAGAAAGTCCTCCACCCCGGCTAATGAATGCGAAATAGGTTTTTCGACCAAGACATGTGCGCCGGCATCGACCGCCCTTGAAGCCACGGCAAGATGCATGTTGGTGGGGGTGGCCGCCACCACGAAATCCGGCCCCCATGCTAAGGCGTCATTCAGATCACTGAACCCTGTGACGCCTAGCGCCGCAGTGATTTGTTTAAGCCTGCTTGAATGAATTTCCACAACGGCCACTTCGCCGAGTTCCCGGGCGTTGGCGGCATGTCGCCTGCCCATGGAGCCGCAGCCGACCACCATGATTTTCATCTGTTATCTCTTCCAGCGAAGTATAGGGCCAGCGCCAAGTCCTCAGCATGGTCTATGTCAACGCTTCGCTCCCGGGGCATGAGGTGCCCCTTGAGTCCGGGTCCATAGAAAGTTCCCGACTCGAGAAAAGCGGGGACTGATACAGCATAGGTACTCCCATTGTCGACGAAGACTTCCGGAACTTCCTGTGAGCGCTTTTCCAGCCACTCGGGCCACATGGGTGAGAGGCTGCCGGCAGGGCCTAGCTTCAGTGCCTGGTGGGGCGGATAATGGTAGCGCGTCACGGCCATGGCATATGCGCAATCTCCTCGGGTCACAAGCTCCACCACGGCAGCGATATCTTCCGAATTGCGAAGAGGCGCTGTTGCATAGAGACAGCACAGTACATCATATGTTCGACCCTGCCCTTTCTCCTCCTCAAGAAAGTGCCCGCATACCTGGGTGACACGGGCTTTGTCGCCGGCCAATGCCTCAGGACGCACGCTCACACGTGCCCCGGCCTGCCGCGCCGCCTCAGCGATTTTTTCATCTTCAGTGGACACCACCACATCTGCGAAAAAACCGGTTTCGAGAGCCGCATCAATGGTGTAGGCGATCATGGGGCGTCCAAGGAAATCGGCGATATTCTTGCCGGGCAGGCGTTTGGATCCGCCACGCGCGGGGATGAGCGCAGCACACTTCACTGGACGTTCCCTCCTGGGAAACGACAGTAGCACCAGCGATCCACGGGGCGTCCGCTGCAAAGGTATTCCTTTGAGAGGACGGCCTCTCTGGAGAAACCTGCTTTTTCAAAGGCCCGGGCCGATCCTTTATTATTGGAGTAACACCCTGCCGTAATTTTTCTAAGTCTCAGCTCATTGAAACCGTGATCGCTGATCATTTTTATTGCCTCGGTCGCTAGCCCCCTGCCCCAAAAATCCTTCTCTCCGATAAACAGGGAAATTTCTCCGCGCCTGTGATGTGGATTCACTGCAAGCTTGATGTTCCCTATGTGTTTTCCCGAGACAGGATCCAGGATGGCGAAAAAGTGCAGGTCGGGGTTCTTAATGGCAGTTCCCACATAGGACTCCACAGCCTCGCGCGTCTGCTCGCGGAAACGGGTTTCCATGTATTTATTGACCTCAGGCTCATTCATCCAGGCCACATATGTGTGCGTGACATCTTCCGGGGTCACGGGCCTCAAGATAAGGGATTCTGAATGAAAAACCGTTTTAATGGGCGTGTATTCCATTTCAGGCAAGGCAGACGGGGATACCCTTGTCGTGCATGTAGCTATGTGCCTTGATAGGGCTTTGGTCTGTAAAATGAAAGATACTGGCGCAGGCTACCGCAGAGGCCCGACCTTCAAGGACACCCTCCACCAAGTGCTGGAGATTACCCACCCCCCCCAGTGCCATAACCGGTACCTCGACCGCCTCGGCCACGGATCGCAGCAGGTCAAGATCGTAACCAGTCATCATGCCGTCACGGTCTACAAAATGAAGCATAATCTCCCCTGCACCTCTTTCAGCAACCTCCACTGCCCATGGTATCACCTCGAGGGGTGTCACCCTTCGGGCGCTGTGCGTGGATACACGGGGTACATTCCCCTCATCATAAAAGGCATCGATACAAACCACCACATTTGCCCTGCCGAACGCCGAGGCCAGATCATCGATGAATCCGGGATCGTCAACTGCCGCGGTAGAGATGCTTACCCGGTCGGCCCCGGCTGTGAAGGCACGCCGGGCCTCCTCAATGATTCGAATGCCGCCGCCCACGGTGAGCGGGATGAAGCACTGTCGAGCGCACTTTGATATAAATTCATAGAGCTGGGCTCGCCCTTCCACTGTTGCAGAGATATCCAGGATAACCAGCTCGTCCGCTCCCTGGGAATCATAGACCCGTACAGCTAGCAATGGATCGCCCGTGTCCTTGTAAAAACAAAACCTTCGGGTCTTGATCATTCTGCCTTCCTTCAGGAGAAGGACAGGAACCACTCGGACTTTGAGCATTCGCTTCCTACAAGAAAGTTCCTTAGAATGGACAACCCGGCACCCCGGCTTTTTTCAGGGTGAAACTGGCTCCCGCAGATATTCCCCTTGCGGATCAGCGCGGGGAACCTTTCGCCGTAATCACACCAGGCCACCACGAAATCCTTGGGGCATTCAACCACATAACTGTGTACAAAATAATAATCCTTGTCCCGGACAAGACCGGAGAGGAGATAATCCTCCCGGGTCGACTCGATATCATCCCATCCCAGATGTGGAAGAGGAAAACCGCCCGCATCTAGTTTACGGACATGCCCATCGATCAATCCGATTCCCTTATGCAACCCGTCTTCCTCTCCCCACTCGCAAAGCAACTGCATGCCCAGACAAATCCCCAGGAGAGGGATTTCATTCCCGAGCACTCTTTCTCTAAGGGGTTCCACCAAGCCGTTCCGCCTCAAATTGGAAATCCCGGTTTTGAAGTTGCCTACCCCAGGCAGTATGATTCTATCGGCGCTCATGAGATCCAGGGGGTTATCTGACACCGTCACCTTTTCACTTCCCGCCACCTCTTCCACCGCCTTTTTCACGGAAAGCAGGTTTCCCAGGCCATGATCCAATATAAGAATCACGTTCTATTCCCTAGAAAGCATGTCTCAGTCAATACAATCTGTAAGACCAAGCATTGAGCGCCAGCGTGGAGCATCCCACAGGGTTTCCATGGGCTCTGTTCTGGATGGGTCGTGGGCGTAAGGGGAGACCGCCTGTTTCATGAGGATCTTGAGGAATTCCTCTTCGGTGACCCCGATCAACTCCAAAAACAGGTCAAGGCTGGCCGGACGCTTCCCGTCATGCTGATAAATTAGCTCCATGGCCTCCTCCCGGCTCTTGCGGCCCTCCCGGATGTCGATGGATACCAGGTGGGTTGTGCGGCCAAAACCGCGTTTAATATATTTCATGTAGTCCCGGATGCCGGTGAACATGCATTCGACCTTCTCCCAGCCATACTCCTCAGGTATTCCTTCCACCCGGTCCCACTTCCAGCCCAATTCTTTACGGAGCACTCCGGCCATTGTTCGGGGATCCCAGGGGATAAAACTGCCTAAGTGGACCGATACGATTCCCGCATGCTTGATTTCCTCGAGTTTGGGGTACCTGAACATTTCCAGATCCCTCAACTGGATCCAGTCAGGAAGCATACCAACCATGTCCTCGGCGGTGATCCCCAGATTGATGAACCTGTTGAATTGCTTTTCATTGACCTCCTGGATTTCCTCATAAGAGTATCCATAGCTGCCGTACTCCGCATCCGGCTGCCCCCAAAAAATCAGGGGAATCTTCTTTTCGACCGCAACACGCATGGACCCGGCATACACCCCGCAGTGGCAATGCCAGCAGAAATCCCCTTTCCGACGCATGGATTCCAGCATGAGTTCACGCACTACTTTCCAACTGGCCTTGAAGCTCATGAAGTCACACCCCAGCTTTTTCAGTGTGCGCTCACGGTTCTCAAGATGCTGAGGACGATAAAAACCGTGGTCAAAGGACACGACCAAGGGTTTCATTTTCATCTCCTCTACCAGATAATAGAGGGTATATGTACTGTCCTTCCCGCCGGAGAATGGGACCAAACAGTCATAGACGTATTGCCCACGAAATCTGTCGCACAACTTGTGAAGCATCTCCTTGCGCTTGTCCCAATCAATATGCTCTTTTTTCGTTTTGATCTGGTTGCAGACAGTGCACACTCCGCTCTCGTCGAAGCGGATGCAGTCTTGTGTTTCAGGCAGGCAACATTTTGTGCATCTTTTCATGAGATTATCCCTAAATTTCAAAATATTTGGATAAAACTATTTGATATCGCTCAGACCAAGGATATGGCCTTTACCCAAATGGCACGCGAAAGTCCGCCCCTTCAGAAGCGCGGCCATTTCAGGTCGAAGCCCGCTGCCCGGTCTAGCATAATCCAGGACTTCTTCGGTTACCTCTTCACCCGCTTCGACTTCCCTGGCTAGAACGATGCTTCGACGCACGGCCAATGAATTCTCTCTTTCTTCACGGGACATAATTTTGCGCGTTGAGCCTAATGCTTTTTCCAGGTCCCTAACCGCTTGTACAAAAGCTCGCATTTCTTCAGGCTCCAGGGAAAAGAGATGCTCTACGCTACGCGTCGTACGATCCAGGGTTATGGTCTTTTCAATCATGTTGGCCCCCAAGGCCACTGCCGCAATATCCATTTCCCACCCGGGGGAATGATCCGAGAAAGCTACCGGAAACCCAAACAATCGCTCAAGAGTGGGAATGATACGCAGGTTAATACTTTCAAGTCGCGCTGGATATCCTGAAGGACAGTGATGTATGAGTATACGTTCACATCCTTCCTCCAGAGCATTGTCGACTGCTCTTTCCACTTCTCCAAGAGTGGCATTGCCCGTGTCCAGTTGAATGCACATTCCCATCCGGGCGCACTTGCGAATGAGTTGAAAAAAGTCTACATCACCTGAGCAAATTTTAATGGTATCAACGCCGAGTTCGGCAAGAAAATCCACCTCATCCCAAAAGGTGGCCGTCGAAAAAAAAGTGATACCCTGTTCGTCGCAATACTTTTTGACTTCAATCCATTCCTCACGACTCATACAGCGGCGTTTTAGAATATCGTATAAAGGTTCTACAATTTTTTCTCGAGCTCCCGTTTCTCTGTCAATAAGTACTTCATAGGAAAAAAGTTGCTTTTTATCGGGCACAAGTCTGTCTGGGTCGACTATTTGAAATTTGACAGCATCTGCACCGGCCAGCGCAGCTTTTTCAACAAGTTTTTTAGCATTATCTATGCCATAATGTGTTGGACCAGCCTCAAATGTGATATATGTTGGGTAGCCCTTCCCTATAAGACGGCCTGCGATTGCAAGCATAGCAAATCTCCATTTTGCAAAATTGCAGTTATATATTTTTTATAACATTTCTACTAATTTTTTCATGTCTTCTACCGATAAAAAATGGCTATTCTTTCCAGAATTATACTCGAAATCCTCAGAAACTTTCCTTGCATTTGTCCAATTCGATCGTCGATCCCAGAAATAAAAAAAGGGTTGAATAATATAAAAATCACCTGTATCAAGCGTTCTTCTAGCATCATCTTTTGTTATCATAACTTCATGTAATTTTTCTCCCGCACGTATTCCAATGACTTTAATTTCACAATCCGGCCCAATAGCCCTTGCAAGATCCATAATTTTCATACTAGGTATTTTAGGAACGAAAAGTTCGCCACCAACCATTTGGTCCAAGCACTGAAGGACAAAATGTACTCCTTGATCAAGAGTAATCCAAAATCGCGTCATTCGAGAATCTGTTACCGTTAACACCCCTGTCTTCAGTTGTTTTAAAAAAACTGGAATGACACTACCCCTGCTCCCCAAAACATTACCATACCGTACAACGCTGAAAACAGTCTCATCTCTTCGGGTATAGGCATTACCTGCAATGAATAACTTATCAGAACATAATTTGGTAGCACCATATAGATTAATAGGATTTGCAGCCTTATCAGTACTCAAAGCAATTACTTTTTTAACACCCTGGTCAATAGAAGCGTTAATAACGTTCTGAGCTCCTATTATATTTGTCTTTATTGCCTCAAATGGGTTATATTCAAGAGTCGGCACTTGCTTGAGAGCTGCAGCGTGAATAACGTAATCGACACCCCGAAGTGCCCGATTCAACCTTTCGATATCACGCACATCTCCTATAAAATATCTCATACAATCATAGATTGAATCGGGAAACTGCGCTGCCATCTCCCATTGCTTAAGTTCATCGCGACTAAAAATTATGAGTTTCTTCGGCTTGAATTTTTCAAGTATTATCTTAGTGCATTTTTGACCAAATGAACCAGTACCACCTGTAATAAGAACAGATTTATTATTTAACATGTTAGCCCTATTATATTGATTTACTATAAAAGATTTGGATCTGCATTTTTTTATTATTTAAACAGCAGTGATACTCAGGTTATGAGTGCATACAGGCACTTTATAACATAAAAAACTGACTGATAATTTAGTTCAGGAAATAAAGGTAAACTCAAACCACATTTGAAGTATAAATCAGCCTCTGGATATATATCTTCATCAAAATTTAATTTATTGTAGTAAAATAGTTGCCTGAATATGGGAATATAATGAATTTGACAAAAAATATCGTTTTCTCTGAGCCTGTAAACTAATTCGTTCCTTGATATAAGACTGTTTTTTCCTAGCCTTAATACGTACAGATGAAAACATGGATTTGCATCAATAGGCCAAGGTGGTCGAATTATAAATTTATTTTTGACCATTTTTTCTAATTTTTGATTATATAAATTAACAATATCTTGTCTTTTGTTTTTAAAAATTTCCAGTCTTTTTAGTTGAGAGAGGCCAAGGGCACACTGCAGGTCTGTTATTCGTGCATTAAAACCCAGGTCTTGCATTTCGTGATACCAATAATTCAAAGTAACAGAGTTACTATTTTTTCCCTCGGATAAGCCGCAGGGCAATTCCCTATAAATAAGACGTTCCGGATCCCGCTCAATACCATGATTTGCCAGACGGCGCACCTTTTCGGCAAAATTATCGCTGTTCGTCATCACCGCCCCGCCTTCGCCTGTGGTGATGGTCTTGACAGGGTGGAAGGAAAAAGTCGCGAGGTCCGTGTGGGCGCAGGAGCCGCACGCGAAGGTCTGCCCGTCGACTGTGTAGGTAGAGCCTATGGCATGGGCCGCGTCTTCTATGAGATAGAAGCCGTATTTGTCGGCCAGGCGGCGGAAATGGGGAAGATCGGCGGGCACTCCAGCAAAATCGACTGGAATGACCACCTTGGGGACAGGGCCTCTTTCACACTTTTTCTCCACCTCGTCCGGAGAAAGGCACAGGGTTCTGGGGTCGATATCGGCGAAATCGGGAATCCCTCCGCAATAGGCAATGCAGTTTGCCGAGGCCACGAAGGAGATGGGGGACGTGATCCCCACGTCTCCCGGGCCGACACCAAGGGCCAGGCAGGCCAGGTGCAAGGCAGCCGTTCCGTTGCACACGGCAATGCAGTGCTTCGCGCCCGTCAGCTCGCAAAGGGCCTGTTCAAACTCGCGCACCTTGGGCCCCTGGGTGAGCCAGTCGGATCGGAGGACCTCCACGACCGCCTGGATGTCTTCCTCGCTGATGGATTGTCTACCATAAGGAATTTTCATGACTAAAAATTTCTGAAATGCCGCTTCGCCGCCGGAGCAGATACGCGGACCGTTTGCCTATTGGCCATCAAAATCACCCTTCCGATTCTTGAGTTCCTTCCAATCCAGAAACGCGGCCATGGCGTCTAAAAAACGTTTGAAGCCGCCCAGACGGGTCTTAAGGAATCAAAAGCTGAAAAACGAGCTGGACCATCCTCTCCTGGTCATAGCGGGGCATTGGTGACCTCGGAGAGATAGCGGGCGTGGATTGTCAATGAGGCTCTCCCGCCTGCCCCTTCAGCCTCTTCCCGGCTGCGATCAGGGCCTGAAGATGCTCTTCGTGGCGTCTTCGAATCACGCCGGGATCGCTCGCTCTCCCCAGGTCGTAGAGCAGCAGAAAACGGTTCAGCCGCTCGTCGGAAGACAAGCGACTCTCCATCCGCCTTTCCCAGTCGTTGAACCGGGAGAGCTTATCCCTCATGGCCTCATAGGGGTTCGGCATCGAACCATGCCTTGACCCTGTCATAGATCCCAGGGTCACTCAAAAAATGAGCCAGATCTCCACAGTGCTTGAGCACGTACTCCCGGTCCATGGCGTCACGCTGAAGCCGAATGATTTCATGAATGTCCATCCAGTCTTTTTCGCGATTGGAGACTGCCTTCTGGATCACCAGATCTTCCGGAAGGCAGACCCGCACCGGTCTCCCGAACACGTCCACGGGCCGGCTGCGCTGAATCGCCTCCATTTCGAAAGGAAGCGTCGCAAGAACCATGTCCACGCGCACCCCCCCCATCTCCACCGGGATGACGCTGGTCTCGTTCAAAAAGCCCCGGGGGTCCTCGGGAAGAATCGTTGCTTCCCGGCCCAAAGCCTCCAGGAAGGATTCGGGTCGGATATCCGGCGGAAGGGAGATCTTGATATCGATGTCGAAGGTCTGCCTCGGGTTTCCGTAAAGGCTGTTCGCGATGCCGCCAAAGACCATGTACGGGATATCCCGGCCTTCCAGCCAGGCCGTCGCAGTGTGGAGGGCCTCGATGAGGGCATTCCGGATCATGGGATCTTCCCGGGGCACGCTTTAATGGAAACGGTTCCCTCTATAGGATGAGAGGGACAGGGCCGTCCTCTATTCCTTGAAGAAATCGATCACGCTCTGGATTATGGATTCCAGGTCGTGGGACGGCTCGAAGCCGATGAGGTTCTTGATCTTGGCGATGTTGGGGCACCGGCGCTGCATGTCCTCGAAACCCGGGCCGTAGGCCTTTTCGTAAGGGATGTACTCGATCTCCGAATCGCTGCCGGTCATTTCCTTCACCCGGCGGGCCAGATCCTCGATGGTCACCTCGTGGTCGTTGCCCACGTTGAAGATGTCCCCCTCGGCCGCGGGCTCCTCCATGATCCTGGTGAGGGCCCAGACCACATCCGCAACGTGGGTGAAGCTGCGGGACTGCTTGCCGTCCCCGTAGACCGTTATGGGTTTCCCCATGAGGGCGCACTGAACGAAGTTCGGAAGGACCATGCCATACTGGCCCGTCTGCCTAGGGCCCACGGTGTTGAAGAGCCTGGTGATGACCACGGGAAGCTTCTTCTCGTCATAGTAGGCAAGGGCCTGGAACTCGTCCAGGGTCTTGGAGCAGGCATAGGCCCACCGCCTCTTTTTGACCGACCCCATGACGCGGTTGTCGTCCTCGCTCAGGTCGTGCTCCACGTGGTTTCCGTAAATTTCCGAGGTGGACGCTATGAGGATCTTTTTCTTGAACCGGTTCGCAAGCCTCAAGACCGTCTCCGTCCCCTTGACGTTCACGTCGATGGTCTCCACCGGGTGGTCCATGATGTTTTTCACCCCCACGGCCGCGGCCAGGTGGTAGATGTGATCCGACTTGAAAATGAGCTCGTTCATGACGGACTCGTTGAGGATGGTGTCCACCACCAGGTGGAGCCGCTCGTGGTTCTGGATCTTTTGAATGTTTGCCAGCTTCCCGGTCCACAGATTGTCGATGATGAAGACCTCGTGGCCCAACTCCAGAAGCTTCTCAGAGAGATGGGACCCTATAAAGCCCGCCCCGCCGGTGACAAGTATTTTCATCTTTTCACTCCCGAAAACCGCCCGGCTTGATCAACCGCCGCGCGGTTGGAAAATATAGATCTCACACCCACCCGATGTCGACCGTTCTCACAGCTCCGCCCCTTCGATTACATGAGATCGAAGAGGTCACTTATTCATTTTAGTCGCCCCGGCCCCGGATCAGGGCCGCCCCCGGGCCTGGCCGCGGCCGGGGCCCGGTGTCTTTCTGTCAACGAAGGCCGCTGGATCCCGGCCTTCGCCGGGATGACGAAGAACAAACCCGGGGTGACGAGAAACACATCCGGGATGATGAGAAACGAAGCCGGGATAACGGGGCGAGGGCTTTTCGCCGGGCTGACAATAATGGCCTCATTGGACACATCCCTGTCCGCAGGCTGTCGTTTTAGGGCTCGGAAATCTTCTCCAGGGCCCAGCCTTCCACCTCAACGGCCATGGACCGCTGCAGGAGCTCGATGCTCACAACCACCTTTTGAGACTTTTCCTTGTGCCGAACGTAAAACCCCACCAGCCCCTTGAGCGGCCCCTCCATGATCATGACCCGGTCGCCCTCCTTCATGTAGGCGCGGTTTTCCACCGTGCGATCCGTCCCGTTCAGGACCATGAGCGAGGCGATTTCGTCGTCGTTCGCGGGGACGGGTTTTCCCTTGAACCCCACCATGCGGACCACACCAATGGTCCTGATGATCTCCCAGTAGGCCGGGGGGTCCATGTCGCACTGGACAAAGACATACCCCGGCAGGAGGGGGATGAAGATCTTTTTTCGGCGGTCCTTTCTCCGGCTCATCACCTGGATTTTGGGCAGGAACGCCTCCACGGATTTCCCCCGCAAACCGTCGTAGACCTTCTGCTCGAACCGGCTCCTGGTGTGGAGGGCATACCATCGGAGGCCCTTTTCAAAGGTTTCTTCAGCAATGGAAGAATCCGGCGTCTCGATCTCCCGGTACGATGGTTTCACAATTCTGTCTTCCATTTTTTTGTTAAATTCCATTTTATATTGTGGTTATCCTGTCCACGGTGACCCAGCGGGCCATGAGCTTTTTCATGTCCTCGTCCGTCTTTTCCAGGCGGGATATGAGGACCATGTCCCAGTCGTTCTTCTCCACCCGGCTCATGCCCTCGATGCTGTGGCCGAAAAAATTCTGACCCTTTTTTTCCTCGTCAACGATCCCCACCAGTTGCAAGTCCGTCAGTTGCAGGTAGAGGTACGCCAGCTCGGCCACTTCCCCGGCCCCGAAAAACAGGATGGACCTGACATCCTTCTCCTCCATGTCTTTATACTTGCGAAGAATCAATTTCTTGATATCTTTGTAGAAATTCATGGAAAACCGGAGATACTCGACGGTCAGGCGGCTCTTTCTGGCGAGCCCTTCAGGCGTGAGGAAATACTTGACCCGGTTACGAGGCATGGTCTTTACCTTAAAGTAACCCTTGCTTACAAGCCTTTTGAGGAAGGTGTTGACCAGGCCCAGGGAAATGTTCAGGCGGCGAGAGAGCTCACGCTGGCTGTAATCGCCGTTGCGGTCGATCTCCGACATGAGCCGAAGGATTTGGAGGTCTTCTTTTTCCATTGAAAAACAATTTACGTTCAGAAATTGAACAATTCAGCTCGTTCAATATTTGAACGCATTTTTTTTGTCAAGAAAAATGTGCGCGAATAACCCAAGAAACTGATAAATCTATGAAAAGGAGAGACTTTATGGAGTGCAACAAGGAGAAGAACCTCAAGAGATGTAACTGCACCTACGATCCCTGCAGCCGGAAAGGGGTGTGCTGTGAGTGCATATCCTACCACCTCCGCATGCGGCAGCTCCCGGGGTGCTGCTTTCCAACGGACGCAGAGGCCACCTACGACCGCTCCTTCGAGCACTTCTCCAGGCTGGTCTCCAGCGGAAAGGTATAAAAGGGCTTCACGGACCCTTGCGGGGGACCTTGTTGACCACGACGAGGCCGACACTCACGAGCACCAGGGAAAGCAACAGGCCCGGCTGAATAAACTCCCCGAGGATGATGGCCCCGCTCAGGAAGACCCCGATGACCGGCGTCATAAAGGTGAAGCTGTGGAGGAGGCTCACGGAGTAGCGGTGAATGAGCTCGAACCACATGAGGTAGCTCAGAAAGGCCACGATGACGCACTGGTAAAAAACAGCCGCGAAAGTGACAGCCGACATGCCGGTCACCACGTTCTCCTCCAGGGCCGCGCTCATGAGAAAAAGGATGGGCGCGGAAAAGAGGACCTGGTAGAAAATGGTCTGGAGGGGCACGGTTCTCCGGGCGAGGTATTTCTTTACGTAAACCGTCGTGGTTCCCCAGGCGATCCCGCCCGCCAGGGCCAGGAGGTCCCCGGGGAGCGCACCCAGGGTAAATTCCCCAAGGTCCCTGATAAAGAGGGACACAACGCCCGCGAAGGCCAGGACGAGCCCCGCGATCTTCCAGGAATTCAGGCGATCGCCCCGGAGGAAAAAGTGGGCCTCGACCGCCACGACGAAAGGGGCCACGTGGAGGAGAACATAGGTCCTGGACGCCAGCGTGTACTGAAGACCCACATACATGAAGGCAAACTCCAGGGCAAAGAGCAGGCCGGTGACCGCCCCGTGGATCCACAGAATTCGCGATGGGAAGAGCGGGATCCCCCGTAGTCTGAGCCAGGCCAGGAGGCAGAGGCTTGCCACCAGGGACCGAAGGCCCGCCATGAAGAGGGGCGCCATGTGAACGGAGGCGATCTTGATGGCGGCCATGTTGGCCCCCCAGATGGTGGACAGGACCAGCATGATGAGAACGGGCTTCCAGTTCAGTTCGGACTTGTACATGGGGTCGATCATCGTCCAGGGACGATGAATCTTCAAGCTTTTTTATCGGCGCTCTCTGGAGTTCACGTCTGAAGCGCGGGGAAGATGTTTAGTTGTTGACAACCTATTCCAGGCCGGAATATCCTAATTCAGAATTTTCAGGCGGAACAATGCAAACACTCTTGCGGAGGCTGCAAAAATCGATGAGCACTCTCTATGAAACTCTCAGGACAAAGGCCCTCAGCGCCTTGAAAGATCACGAACTGATTCACCACCGGGTAAAGGTCAAGGCCCGCGCCCTGACCACCGAGGAAGCCATAGGCAACCCCGAAGGAGACGATTTCCCCCTGCAAAAGGGCAAGGAGCGCTTGATGCAGGCGGAGATCAACGGCTCGGTGGGTCAGGCCTTTACAGACCGCTACGGTGATTTCGAGGGACGAATGGACGAGATCCTCTCCATGCCCCTTGAGAACAATTATCGCAGGGCGGTCTTTGTCGCTGCTTTGAATGCCGCCCTCCGGGCCGTGGGTGTGTCCGATCGCACCATCCACTGCCGGGACTCCGAGCCCGGGCTCTGCGCTCGGGAGCTTGTGGATTTTCTAGCGCGGCGTTACGGCGGCCTCAAAATCGGGCAGGTGGGATATCAGCCGAAGATAGTCGAATCCGTCGCCACCTCTTTCCCCTTGAGGGTGCTGGACCTGGATCCCGACAACATAGGCACGGAAAAACGCGGGGTCACCATCGAAGGCGGGGAGTCCCGGGACGACGTCATCGGCTGGGCCGATCTCCTCCTGGTGACGGGCACCGTCCTGGTAAACGGCACGATTGAAGATTTCATCGGCAAAAAACCCGTCCTTTTTTACGGGACGACCATCGCCGGAGCCGCCTCGCTCATGGGGTGGGACCGTTTTTGCGGCCAGGGCAAATGACGCCATGAACTGGAAACCGGCCTCTGACGCTTTTCCCCAGCCTGCATGGGCAACTCAGGTTGTCGGGTGCTCACTCCTTGATTTCAGAGAGCCTTCCCGCAAGGAGTTCGGACAATCTTTGCGCTTTTTGGGGAGAGGGTGCCTCATGAACACCGGCCATGTAGGCACCATGGGTGAAGACCGTGAAAAACGAGTCCATGACCTCAACCATTTTCAAGTTCCGAAACGCGCCTTGGGATGGGGCTTCCTTACCTCCAACGGATTTTAAAAATTGATGGTATTTCAGCGCGAGATCCTTTGCTTCCCGGGGGGTCTTCCTCTCTGAAACAAAGGCCGTCACCCGACTACCGCCCATTGTGTAAACGGCTGTAAACAGCCGGTCCAATCCGTCGCACCCGAAGGCATTTCTGGGAATCATGGCAATACTGCCCTTGTCCAGGTTTTCCGGGGGGAAGAGCTCGAGACCGGGAATCGATACCAGCTCCACCTTTGTGTTGTTCACAAAGCTCTCCGCCAATTTCAGGACAAGGGACAGCGTCTCCTCGGAAGGTTCGGTTGCGATGACTTCCACGTAGAAAGGGCCGTGGACCAGGTACACGGCATTTTGCGTTTTATAGGCAAATGGTAAGAGATCCAGGTTCCGAACGTCTTCTCTTCGCTGGAGACTGTAGACTGAAAAGGCGTTGGCAATCTCTCCCATGTGGTAGACGTAGACCTCCACCCAGGTATCTGGATCGCCGCTTTCGCCGAACCACTGGTGGGTGAGGTGGTTAAATCCCGCAGCCAGGTAAAGCTCGGCCTGGCCGTCGATTATTTCATAAAGGTTGCCCGGACCATAGACTTTAGGCGGGCCCATGGGTTTGAGGCCGGGGGGCGCCTCGATCACGGGGGATTCTTGATCAGATCCGGCATGGGCGCCTTTTCCCGCACCCGGGGGAAAGCATTGAATGATGAGGGGCAACATGCCTGCAATGAGGAAAACCCTGGCAAGAAATTCTATGCTATTCACATTTTTATGAATCATTTTCTATACCATTTCATTCCTCTCCAGCTTTTTCACCGCTTTTGCCATGAGGAGGGCAATGGGCATTTTTTGGGGGCAGAGGGATTCGGCCCTTGAAAAATCGCAGTGGGCCAACCGCTTACGAAGTTCCCGTGGCATTTTAAGGAAGAGTCTTGAGGCAAGTTCATGGTTTCCATACAGATCATGATACATGAGATAGCGCATAATGTCGCTGACAGGCATGTGGCCGTCCAAGGCCGATTCACACAGGCGGGCACACCCGGCACAATACCCACACGCCGTGCCGCGGGCATATCGAGCCAGAAGCCGCATGTCTTGGGAAGACAAGCGGGTTTTGTCCCGGGCCGCGGCCACATTTGCCTGAAGGGTGGTCATATTGGGCATCTCAGAGCAGATGGATGCAATGTGGGGATTGTTCCACACGGCTTTGAGCTTGGCCTGCTCGGGTGTAAAGCCCTTCTTCATGAATCGGTCCGTAAGTTCGACCGCAGTATCATTCTCCCTGCCGATATCGGCATAGAGGTATGCAAAGAACTTAGCCTGCGTTTTCATGGCCGTCAAACCGATTCCCGCTTTGACACAGGCTTCTACGGCCCTTCTCATATCGTCTGTGTGCATCAGCCGATAGTTATAGGTGGTCATCACACCGTCAATCCACCCCAACCGGGCGGCGTCCAGAAGGCATTTTTCCATATTGGAATGGGTGGAAAAGCCAAAAAAACGAATCCGCCCCTCGGCCTTTTTTTTCTCAGCCCAGGCCTTGGTGTCCCGGTCGATGCCATGGCTGACATTCGATACGCTGTGGACGAAATATAGGTCGATGTAGTCGGTCTCGAGCCTTTCGAGCGATGTGTTGAGGTCCTCGGTCATGCGGGAGGGATCCGAGGAATTGGTCTTGGTCACGAGGAATATTTTTTTCCGGTCCTCTGGATATCTTGAAAAATATTCGCCCATGGCTTTTTCACTGTTACCCCCCTCGTAACTGTGGGCCGTATCCCAATAGGTCACCCCCATCTTAACGGCCTGTCGCAAAAGGAGTCGCTTGGACCTCAAATCCTGGCTTCCCCCCAGGCCGAGGATGGGGACACGCACGCCGGTTTGACCGAACGGACGGGTGGGGACGGCTGTATTCTCTGGATCGGACGCGTTTGCCGGATCCCGGGCCAAGGCAAACACAGACCCGACGCCGGCGGCACCGGTGAGTTTGATAAACTCCCTTCGGGAAAAATCTTTTTGGGATTCCGTCATTTTGTTTTTGCCTGTCGGGGGCTTTTTTCATCCCCTTTTGCCGCACGCCTCAACCGATAAAACAGTTTGGGCGTGTCGCCGATGGATACGGCTGCATGTGAGCAAAGTCCGCTTCGGGCTGTGCGAAATGAATTCCCCCTCGCTCCCTTTACAAAAAAAGATCAAGGGGAGGGATACCATAACATTACGGTATTGTGAATATTTTCGCCCTCACCCAAACCCTCTCCAGCAGGATAGCTGAAGAAGTTTTTGGGTGTCAACGGGAAACACCTGATCCACTCAATCGGGCGGAAAACCCGCTGAGGGGTAAAACTGTGCGAGATGAGATCCGAGCTTTTGTCATTCCAGATGACTTGGTTATCAATTCAAGACCGGCAACCCGCAAGCGCAACCTCCATCAGGTGGTCAACAACGTTCGGTTCCTGATCCCGCCCTGGGTCCGGGTGAAGCACTTGGCCTCCAAGATCCTCGCAGCCAATGTCAAAGCTCTTCAAAGGGACTGGCCGGCGTTCTACCACACCCCGGTCCAGTTGCTGGAGACCTTCGTGGACCTCTACCGCTTTGCCGGGACCAGCTACCGAGCGGCCAACTGGATCTGCCTGGGCGAGAACAAGGGCTCGGCCAAGCGGGGGAGCCGCCACTCCTACCACGGACAGGCCAAGGCGGTCTTCGTCTATCCCTTGACGCGTCATTTTCGGGAACGGCTCCATGGATAAAGGCCGCAGAGAGCTTTTTGAAAGTTCTGTTAATCGCAATCGTGTTCGTGCCAGGGGCGGGGTGGACGCAAGAGGGTGGGGGAAAATTCAAGGGTTGCTCGGACTTCATGAGCCCTTGATCGGAACTTAGCCTGAAAACAATAAAAATACTGGATCGTGAACTTTTTTTTTGTGGTAGAATGATATTGTTATTTTCGGATTCCGCTTCGCTCGCGCACAGTGGACGGAGCGTGCTTTCGAACAGAATCTTTCCGTGGAAACAATGCCTCCCGGTCCCATGCGGAACGGGCCTTTCCGGAACTACAGCAAGAGGAGGGGCACATGCGCTGCAGGTCTTATTGTGCGGCTCTTTGTCTGTGTATTTTATTTTTCATGATTTGCACCCCCGCGACTTCAGGAGAGCAGATCGGGCAGATCAAGAAGATGAAGGGGGAGGTGAAAATCCATCGCCAGGGCCGGGAGCTGACCCCCAGCCCAGGCGACCTGGTGGAAGATCGGGACACGTTGACCACCGGACCCCAAGGCAGCGTCGGCATCACCTTTATCGACAATTCCCGGTTCTCGCTGGGTCCCGGCAGCCGCGTTGAACTCGACAGGTTCCGTTTCAACACAACCACCCATGAAGGCGCGTTCGAGGCAACGGTTCAACAGGGCACCCTGCTGATACTTTCCGGTGAAATCGCCAAACAGTCACCCGATGCCATGAAGATCAAGACCCGCACGACCATGCTCGGGGTGCGGGGGACCACCTTCGCGATCAAGGTCGATCAAGCGGGATGGGCGGGTAAGTGACGGGACCCGCTGGATCTCAAGGGTGACGAGGAGGCCGAGGAGCTGACATGAAAAAAAGAGCGCATTTCCTGGAATTCATTTTTCTTTTTCTGCTGGCCCTGAACCTGACCGCCTGTGGCGGCGGGGAGTTGGTGGTGCTGCTGCCCGACGAGGATGGACGGGTGGGACAGGTGTCCATGGAAAAAGACGGCAAGGGGTTGCTGCTGGATTCTGCCTACGAAACGGCCGAGGTGGACACCTTGGGGGAACTCAAGCAGGGAAGCATGTCCGAGGGGGAAGTCCGGCGTGTCTTTTCCGATGCCATGTCCGCCCAGCCGCCGGATTCCGAGGCCTTTGTCTTTCATTACAGCCTGGGCAGTCCCGTTATCCCGTCCGAGTACGAGGCCCTTTTGAGGGCGCTCCTGTCGGAAGTGGCATCCAGGGAGGCCGTCGAGGTCCAGATCACGGGTCACACGGATCGCGTGGGCACGGTGGAAAAAAACGACCAGCTTTCCCTGGAAAGGGCGCGGCTCATAAAGGACACCCTCGTTAAAAACGGCCTCAATGCCCGTTTTATCCGTGTGGTGGGCCGAGGCGAAAGAGAGCCCGTGATCGCCACCGAAGACGACGTACCAGAACCGCGTAACCGGCGGGTGGAGGTCATTGTCCGCTAGGACCCTGGTGGCCCCTTGAATCGGACCGCCATGATGGCAATGTCGTCAAAGGGTGGGCTTCCCCGGCAGAATCCTTTCACGTCCTCGAAAATGCCCCGGCAGACCGACTCCGCGCTCGGGCCTTTCCCCTCCCGCCACCCCAATCCGGACAGGTAGTTCATGACTCTTTCATTGCCGTAAACCTCGCCTCCCTGGTTATGGGCCTCGGTAACCCCGTCTGTTGTCAGGACGATCAGATCCCCGGGTCGCAGGCGATACGAGGACACCGGGTAGGGAAAATCATCCAGGGTGCACAGGGGGGGGCCGCCCTCGGATTCGAGGCACACGGGCCCCTTGCCCTGTGAGAGCAGGATCGGGGAGCCATGCCCCGCGATGCAGTAATCCATCCCCCCGGTTGTCACCTCCAGGATGCAGGCCGTTATGGTGACAAAGAGCTGTTCCGGGTTGTCTCGGGAGATCTCCCGGTTGGCACGGACCATGAGCTCCCCCAGGGACGGATATCCCCTGAGCGCGGCGCTTTTGGTCAGTGTCTTGCTCAGTGCCATGAAAAGGGACGCCGGGATGCCTTTGCCCGAGACGTCCCCGATCATGAAGAAAAGTCTTTGGGAGTCCATCATCAGGGCGTCGTAAAGATCCCCACCGACCATGCCTGCCGGCTCCAGGACCGCATGGATCTCCACGTTTTCAGGCAGGTCCTGTATGGATGCGGGCTCGGGGAGGATTCCCATCTGGATGCCCCTGGCCGCCTCGAGTTCGGCGTCGAACCGGATGCCTTTTATCCTCTCCTCCTCCAGGGCGGCCTTGAGTCCGCGCCTTTTGACCTCTACGCCCGCATATCTGGAGAGGAGGAGCGCCGACAGGATGACGGCGTGGGCCGCAATAGGGGCGGAAGGGTCCCACAGCACTCGAAACCGTGTGAAACAGATCACACCGGCCGTGATCAGCCCCAGGGCCAGGAGCAGGGAGCCCCCCACCATGCCGCGCGCGCCGAGGCGCGGCCCGAAAAGGATCAGGCAAAGTGGTGCGACGATCAGGGCCAGAATCTCAAGCACGCGCGCCCGGGCCGGTCTTTCGAGATATGTCGAGGAGTAGATGTTTTCCACGATCTGTGCGTGGATCTCGGTCCCTTCCATCAGGGCGTTCAACGGGGTGGGCGCGGTATCCCTGAGCCCGAGCGCCGAGACACCGATGATGGCCGCCTTGCCGGCCAGCGTCTCCGGCTTCACCAGGCCCCTGTAGACCTTCACTGCCGAAATGCGCCGCCTGGGGTCCTCTTCGGAATAATACAGCCGCACACGGCCTTGTGGATCCGTGGGAATGAATACCTCCCCCAGGGCGACACCACTGAGGCCTCCCGGTCCTCCGAGCAGCGTGAACCACCCCTCGCCCGAAGCCACCCTAAAAAGCTCAAGCGCCAGAGAAGGGACGGGCTGTCCTTCCACCGCAAAAACGATGGGCGCCCGGCGCACGACCCCGTCAGCATCCCTGCAGTCATTGAGATAACCCCTTCCCTTGGCCGCTTTCTCGACCACCGGCACATTGGTCAACTCTCCAGCGTAATTTCTCAGCTGAGAAAGGGACACGTGCTGCTTGACCACCACCGGCGTGCGCGGGACCGAATCCGCTTCAAGGGCCTCGGCTGTCTCGAGTCCCGCGCGGCCCACGACCACGGGCGTCCTGGCAAGAGTTTGGGCCAGCAGCTCGTCGTTTGACGGCAGGGAGGCAAGTTTTTTTCGAAGGTCCGGCCCAATGTCCGGGCGTTCCTCCAAAAACACACCCGGTGAAAGGCGATCGCGCTCGGGCATGATAAAGTCGAGCCCGACCACCACGGCCCCGGCCCCGACAACGGACCGGACAAGAGACGCCAGTCGGGTGCGGGGCCACGGCCACTGCCCCAGTTCTTTCAGGCTGGCTTCGTCGATATCCACGATAACTGCGGGGAGATGGGTGACTCTGCGGGGATAGGCCTTATGATAGACGTCGAAAACCGTGTTTTGAGCACCGCGCCATATGGAATCGCCCCAAAGGAGATACACCAGGACCAGCAGGAACAGGAGCAAGGCGGCCTGTGGCCTGCCCTCCCGGCGGGCCAGCCACGCAACGAACCTGTTCGTTTTGTCCCGGGATCTGTCCGAGATTCCCATGCGTTCCGCTGAATGCTTCATAGGCTTCCAAGGGTCACCCGCCAAAAACCCTCACGGTCAACTGTCCATCCCGGGTGATCCACCCGTGCGAGTCCATTGGTGAACATCCCTTGAGGAGTCATGCTGCCGGGTGCATGGTGAGTTCCAGGATGTTTCTGCCTTCCCTGCGTTGGTAACCGACGTGGTCGGCCATGGCGCGAATGAGGGGGATGCCGGACCCACCCTCTTTGAGCTTTTCCACGTCGACCGAAAGGTCCGGGAGCATGGCCACCAGGGGATTGAAGGCCCGTCCGGAATCCACGATCTCCACCACAAACCCGCCGTGAAAGCCCCTTGAGCATCTGACCTCCACTTCCCCTCCGTCATGTTCCGCGTATGCATACAGGCATATGTTGGCAAGAGCCTCTTCCACGGCAAGGGTGATCTTCTGCGTCCGCCTCTCATCAAGGCCCACATCAGACGCACAGCGGGCGATTTCGTCCAGGGCCGGCCCAAGGCACTCCATTTTTGCAGGTATACGGATTGACACAACAAATAACCAAAATCAGATCAAGGAGCCGTCCCATTGGGCGCGTCCCCGGGAGAAAGGGCCTCCAAGGCCTCTTCCACGTTTTCATAAACCGGGAAGATAACGTCAAAACGACTGATTTTAAATATTTCACGCAGCATGGGCTGAAGCGATGCCACCACAATGACGCCGCCTCTGGACTTGGTGTCCTTGCAGGCCATCATCAGGACTCGAAGTCCTGAACTGCTCATGTAGGTCACCCCGCCCAGATCCAGGACGGTCTTGCCTCGCCCACGGGTCGAATCGGCAACCGTACCGAGAAGACGATTCTCAAAATCCGTTGTGTTGGAAAAATCGATTCTGCCTGTGATCTGCACCAGGAGCACGTCTTTGACTCTTCGGGTGGTAATGTCCATATTGTCCTCGCCCGCGCCGTTTATCTTATTTTTCCCTTCCTTGTCGAATTATATCAATAACTTCTTTTGCGGTGACCTCAGCCTTTGCGGAAGGCGACATTGGGCTCAATATGTCGCAGCGGGCCGCTCAAAAAAAATTTTAAGCCCCCTTTTTGCCTCCCCAAGGAAGGGCACCCCCTCGAACGAAACACGTTTAGAGAATTGTCCACAGTGGATGGGTTTGTCAAGTGGCTAAAAAAAGAAAAGGCGCCCGTTAAAGGCGCCTAAGCCTCTGAATTTACTGGTCGGGACGAGAGGATTTGAACCTCCGACCCCCGCGTCCCGAACGCGGTGCTCTACCAGACTGAGCCACGTCCCGACTTGATCCGTCTTATAGCGCAATCGCCCTGCGCGCGCAACTCTAATTTTGGCGATCCGCCGCTGCCTTGAGGACCTATTCAAGGGCCTGGGACCTTTTGGAGTAGTCCCGGGAAGAGGCTTTTTCGATCTCGCTGAGGATCTTGCCCTTTCGAAAGATGGTCACCCTGCCCGTGGATTCACTGATCGCCATGGCCATGGAATCCGAGGCCTGCGTGATGGCCGCGGCTGCGGAGTGCCTGCTCCCCAGGCCCTGCGGCAGGGGGTCCCCCTGGTAGACCACATTCAGATACCGCCCCGCCGCGAGGACCGCCCCGTCCGCACGGATCACAAAGGCGCCGTCAATGGAGGAAAACTCCTTCAAGCTCTCCCGAACATCCGCGTTGAAGAGGCTCAGATCCTTGTCGGAGTGGCCCTTGAAAGGGTTGAGCACGAGCTGATAGGAAAGCTCCAGGACCTTCTCGTGATCGCCCAGCACGAAGATGGAGCCCACGGGCTTTCCTTCCCGGCCTTCGTTGGCCAGCTCTATGACAAAGTCCAGGAGGGTCTCGAAGACCTCCGAGGGGACATTGCCGGGGAAGGTGAATTCGTCGCCCCCTCCGAAAAACTCCGACTCGTGCCCCGCCTCCACCACCACGATGGTGTCCATGTAACCCTGCTCCGGCACGCCCCCCACGCAGACCACGATATCTCCGTTCTTCAGGAGCCCCTTGGACATGGCCGTGAGAAAACCCAGCTTGAGATACCCTATCCGGGTGAGCTTGACGTCCGGCAGCAGGACCGCGTTCAGCTCACGCTCCCTGGCGTTTTCGACAAAATCCTTTCGCTTGCTCAGAAGGATCAGGCGGGTGTCCAGCTGAGTCCGTGAAAAGACGCTCAGGTCCTTGGGACTCTCCATGTAGCACAAGAGCGCATCCGCCTCCACTTTCCTGGCCATCTGGATGGCCTGGCGGATGACGAGATTTGTCCACTTCGATGTCTCCAGCCTCCCCTCTTTTCTTGCGCGGACGGCCTTGGCATCTTCCTTTTGGACGGTCTCCCCCTGTTTTGTCTTTTTGGACCCTTTGTTCCGGCGGCTGCTCATTTCACTCCATAGACTTCCAGATATTCGTCGAACGCAGCCCTGCTCCCTGAATCCATGGGTCTTTTTTCGCCCTGGATCATCACAGGGATCCCGTTTTCGTGCAGATATGCGATTATCTCACGAATACCCGCGACTTTCCACACGGAAATGCCCGTTTTCGTGACAAAAGTCCCTATGGAATCCTCGCCCTGCGCCCCGAGGACCGGGCTTCCGTCCTCGCCGTAGACGGCGGTTGTCTGCTCCCGATCCACGGCGATACCCACGCCCACCCACTGAAAGGACACACCGAGCCGCTCCGCCTCGCCCTTCATCTTGTCCAGAAGCTCCACCTTGGTGCCCATGGAGGTGGCCACGTCGTCCACCATGAAGATCCTGCATCCGTCAAACAACGTCTTGTTGACCAGCATGCTCCCTCCGGCGCTCGCCTCGCCGTGGGTCTTTGCCTCCTTGCGGTCGTAGTCGAAAAGCAGGTCACGCCCGTGATCCCTGTAAAGGGAGACGGCCGTTGAAAGGGCTATGGCGCTCCCCTTGTAGGAGGGCCCGAGGATGATGTCGGTCCTGTCGGCCAATTCCCGGCGGACCATCATCTCCGCAAAGACCTCTCCCATGACCGTGGCCAGCCTGCCGGTTCGAAACATCCCCATGTTCACGAAATAGGGGGTGGGGCGGCCGTCCTTCAACACCAGGCCTTCATCGAAAAACAGGGCCCCGGTTTCCGCCAGGGCCTCCGCAAGACGCTTCTTGTAGGCTTCCATTCCGCACTCTCCTGTTTTCAGTCGGTCTCAGGAGCCGCCTCCCGGCCGCCTGGAGAACTCGTCCATGGCCTTGGGAATGAGCTTCCTGATGAAGGACTCCTTTTCAAGGGCGCTTATCCCCTGGAATTGAGCGTACTCCGGATGCCCGCTGCCGAGACTGGGGACAACGGCCTGGAGGGCCGGCACGATCTTTTCATACCCCTGGATCAACTCGACCAGCGAGAACTCTTCCCCCTCCAGTGGATCCAGCCACCCGAGCCTCCGCATGATCTCGAAGCGGAAGCGGTCGATGAGAAAGAGGTAGCGGTCCATCACCCGCATCCTGTCCTGGGGTTGCAGTTCCCGGATTTCAAAGCCGCTGCCAAGCTCCAGTAGATTCATGACCAGGTCATAAATATAAAAGGCCGCCTCGTCGTTACCCCCGGCAAGGAACATGAGCGTGGGGTCCGTGAGGTCGCCCGCGCGGGTGGCCTCATCGAACGTTTCGCCAAAGCGGGTCCGCCAGTTGCGGTAACCCCTGCGGACGGCGACCCGCCGCCGGGCTTCTTCTATGTCCACCACCGGGTTCATAAGATCTCTTGTCAGGGGTCCCTAGCGCCCCCCGCCTCTTCCCAGAAGGCAACCACAGCGGACGCATCGATTCGCCCGGAGCTGCTTCAGGCCGCACTCGGGGCACATTGTAAACTGCTCAAGGGATGGTATGGACCTCCGAATCGCAGGCTCGGTGTCCTCGTGTGTTTCGAATTCCCGGATACTCACCTTGCCCCCCGCATCCTGAATGGCCTCGGCGTATCTCCGGGCATCCCTCAGGCTGAGTCCCCTTCGGATGACCAGCGGGGCCTTCAAGAGCATGAGATCCACTTTGTTCAAATCCGCCCTGAGCCCTTCCATTTTCTTGCAGAACTCGCCTTTTTCCCCCGCAAGGCCCAGGAAACAAATTTGATAAGTCTTGGACATTTCTAAAACTTATTGGCTCCTTCCAATAGATTCAACCCAGGCCGGTATTCCCTTCGTCTCCTGCCGGCGGCGCACGGGCTTACTTCATGTCGCTCCGGGGGCTGGGACGTGTCGCATTTTCTCTGTGAGGAAATTTTCTCCCGTTGCGCCGGCGGAGGCCCGGGCCCATGAGCGAAGCCGATAATTCCTTCAAGACCAACTAGATCCCCGCTTTCGCCCTCAGCTTTTCTTGGAGGCGTTCCGCTCCAGGCATGCCCGGACAAAGCCGTAGAAGAGCGGGGCCGGGACCTCCATCCGGGACTTGAGCTCCGGATGCGCCTGGGTGGCCACGAAAAACGGGTGATCCCGGAGTTCGATAAATTCCACCAGCCTGCCGTCCTCGGAGAGCCCCGAGAAGACCATGCCGTTTTCCTGGAGGATCTCATGGTACTCGGGGTTCACCTCGTAGCGATGCCTGTGGCGCTCGTAGGCCTCGGGGGCGCCGTAAAGCTCCCGCACCCTGGACCCCTCCTTGAGGAGTGCCTTGTAGGCCCCAAGCCTCATGGTCCCGCCCTTTTCCCGCACGTCTCTCTGCTCAGGCAGAATGGCGATCACCGGGTGCGGCGCCTCCGGGTCCATCTCGGTGGAATTGGCGCCCTCCAGTCCGCAGACGTTCCGTGCAAGTTCGATCACCGCCATGTGGAGCCCCAGACAGAGCCCCAGGAAAGGTATGCCCCGCTCTCTCACCATACGGACCACGTTGATCTTCCCCTCCGTGCCCCGGGAACCGAAGCCGCCCGGCACCACCACCCCGTCCACGTCTTCAATATCCGTTGTGTCCTTCAGGTCCGAGGTCTCCACCCATCTGAGATTGATCTTGCACCTGAGGTGGGCCGCGCAGTGATTGAAGGACTCGATAATGGACGCGTAGGAATCCTCGAGCTTCGTGTACTTCCCGCACATGGCCACGGTGATTTCCTTGTCCGGGTTGCGGAGATTGTCTATGTATTCCCTCCAACGCCTCAACATGGGCGGGCTGTAAATGTTGAGCTTCTTGTGGAGGATCTCGGAAATGCCCTCTTCCTCGAAGACCAGGGGGATTTCATAGATGTCGTCCACGTCCAGCCCGGTGATGACCGCCTCGGGCGCCACGTCGCAAAAGTTCGCGATCTTACGCTTGATCTCCTGGGTCAAGTACTCCGGGCACCGCCCGATGATGATGTCCGGAAAGATACCCCTTTGCTTCAAGAGATTGACGCTCTGCTGGGTGGGCTTGGACTTCTGCTCGTTGACCCCGTAGGGTATGGGAACATAGGTCAGGTGCACGTAGGCAATGTTCTCTCGGCCCACGTCCTCCCGCATCTGGCGCATGGCCTCCAGGAAAAGCTCGTTTTCGATGTCCCCGACCGTCCCGCCGATCTCCACAATGACCAACCCGGCGGCCTCCTCCCTGCCCACCTGGAAGATGTGCTCCTTGATGATGTCCGTCACATGAGGGATGTACTGTACGGTCTTCCCCAGGTAATCCCCGCGCCTCTCCTTTGTGCGAACCATGTCGAAGACCTTGCCCATGGTCAGGTTCCACTTGGATTTACAGGTCACTCCCACAAATCGCTCGTAGTGGCCGAAATCCATGTCCACCTCGCCACCGTCGTCCAGGACGAACACCTCTCCGTGTTCGTAGGGATTCATGGTTCCCGGGTCCACGTTGAGGTAGCCGTCGCACTTGATGGGCACGACTTTGAGCCTTGAGGAGAGGAGGTGCCCGATGGAGGCCGCCGCGATTCCCTTGCCCAACCCGGAGAGCACTCCACCAGTGACTATGATGTATTTCGTAGGCATAGAGTTCAGGTTCCTCCTTTGAAAGGGTCCCGAGGCAGGCTATGATGTGCGTACGGGAGGTTTTAAGGGTGCCCGTCATGAAACGGACCCGGCGCAAGTTGTCTAGAAGATAAAGACATCGCCTGTTTCAGTCAAGCCAAAACCGGGGCCGGGCAGGCGAAACTCGACATCTGTCTGAAAACACAATATATAAGGTCTTCACCTTATTTGAATACAATATATCTTGACATTAGTTCCCCGGCTTAGTATAGTAAAATTTAATAAAAGGGGGATCGATCGGGTGGTTTTTCCGCTTGACCGGCTCACAAAAATGGATTTATTGTCTGGGACTTTGTCTCTTGGGAATTGTAAATGACACGCCATAAAAATGGCGCTTTTTTTGAATTTTCCATGAGGTAAATAGATTCAAAATGAGCAATATTTTCAAAATTCTCATTGTCGATGATGACAAAAACATAAGTAAAATTATGACGGAAGCCTTCAAAATGGAAGGTTTCGAGGCTGTTGAATGGGCCTCAAATGGAATTGAAGCCATTGATAAATATTCATCTCAACTACCTGACATCGTCTTCATGGATATTTCAATGCCTGTTATGGATGGTTATGATGCCAGCCGCAGGATTAAAGACATCGATCCAAATGCAAAAATAATTATACTCACGGGAAATCCCGGGGATCCCAGGGTGAGGAGCATACTGAGCGAAGGGCTTTCCAAGAGAATCATCCAGAAACCGGTACGACTCAACCAACTCAAATCCATTGTCTGCTTTCACGCGGCCCGGCGCTCCGAAAGCGATCAGGTCCCACCCGCGTACCAGGTACCAAAAAAGGAGAGGCCCCTGGGGTCCAGCGTCTGATTTTTGGTGCCACAAGTGAATGCCCGTCCCTTGCGCCCGTTTCTTTAAAAGGAATTGCGGGCGCATTACTTTTTATCCCATGGGAGCTGCCGTTTTTTTGCGGGTATGGGGACCACCTTTAAGGTCTGGAGGCTATGCCGACCACTGTAGCCATTGTAGGGCGCCCCAACGTGGGCAAATCCACCCTGTTCAATCGCCTGAGCCGATCCAGGGACGCCATCGTGGACGACCGGCCGGGCGTCACCCGGGATCGCCTGTACGCGCCGCTGGAGTGGAAGGGCGTGCCGCTCCGCCTCATCGACACGGGCGGTTTCGCCACCCGCGAGGACGAACCCCTGCTGGAAGGGGTGAAGGTGCAGGTCCTCCTGGCCATTGAAGAGGCCGACAGGGTCCTGTTCATGACCGACGGCCGGCGGGGGGTCATGCCGGAGGACCGCGAAATCGCGGACCTGCTCCGCAAGTCCGGGAAACCGGTTTTCCTGGCGGTGAACAAGATCGACGGCCCCGAGCACGACGCCTCCGCCATGGACTTCTACGAGCTCGGCATGGAAAAGGTCCACCCGGTCAGTTCGGCCCACGGGTACGGGATCTCGGAACTCATGTCCGATCTCACCGATGGTCTTTCCCGGGAGGAGGAGGACGGGGAGGACGAGGAGCCGGACCGCATCCGGGTTGCGGTGGTGGGCCGACCCAATGTGGGGAAATCCTCCCTCATAAACCGCATCCTCGGACTCGACCGCCTGCTGGTGAGCGATCTGCCAGGCACCACCAGGGATCCCGTGGATACGTTCTTTTCCTACAACGGGCGGGAGTACACCCTCATCGACACGGCGGGCCTCAGGAGAAAGTCACGCGTCAAAGGGAAGCTCGACAAGATCAGCATGATCAAGTCCCTCAAGAGCCTGGACCGCTGTCACGTGGCCGTGGTCATGCTGGATGCCGCCGGAGGCATCGGCGAGCAGGACGCCCGCATTTGCGGCTACGCCCTGGAAAGGGGCCGGGCACTCGTCCTGGCGACCAACAAGTGGGATCTGGTCAAAAAGGATGAAGATCTGAGGAAACCGTTCCTGACCGCCATGGACCGGCAGCTTGATTTTGTCTCATTCGCCCCGCGGATCCGGACCTCCGCCCTGACCGGAGAAGGAGTCCGCCGCCTCCTGCCGGCCATCGAGGGGCTCTGGGCACCCTTTTGCGCCAGGATTAACACGGCGGATGTCAACCGGACCGTTTCCGAAATCCTGGAACACAAACCACCCCCGCGAACGGGCCGGGGGAGGCTCAAATTCTACTACGCGACCCAGGCACGGGTCCGCCCTCCCACGTTCGTGCTCTTCCTGAACCGCCCGGATCTCGTGCACGTCTCCTACAGGCGGTTTCTGGCGAATCAGCTCAGAAAGCGATTCGGGCTCGAGCAGGTGCCGGTTCGCCTTTTCCTCAGGCAGCGGCAGAGAAAAAAATGACGCCAGGCTAGAAGTACTTCTTATTCTTGAAAATGATCTCCACCCGCCGGTTCTTTGCCCGGCCGAGGGCGGTGTCGTTGGAGGCTTCCGGCTTGATCTCCCCATATCCTGCCAGGGCGATGTCCGTGTCCCCCACGTCATACTGGTTTTTGAGGTGATCCATGATACTGAGGGCCCTTGCAAGGGAGAGCTCTTCATTGGACCGGTATCCGCTGCCATGCCCTTTAAGGGGTATGTTGTCCGTGTGGCCGTCGATATAGACCTGGTAATCCGTGTAGAGCATGAACCGTGCGACCTTCTGAAACACGGGGGCCATGTCCTCCCTTATCTCCGCGCTCCCGGGCGGAAAGACCAGCTCATCCCCGAAAACGAGCTTGAACCCATCCTTGAAATACTCGACCTCGAGTTTCCCACCCGCGCTCTTCAGGAGTTCCTCCTCCATGTCCGCCGAAAGGTCCTCCGGGGGGTCGTCAACCTTCCTGATCACCAGGGAGTCCTTGAGGTTCGCCGTGATCCCCTCGATCAGGAGGTCCTTGGGGTGGTAAATTTCTCCGTATTCCTTGAAGAGGAGAATTCCGCAGCTGCTGGTGAAATTGCTCATGAGGCTCTTGAGCTTTCGTTCGTCCATCGAGGACATGGAGAGCAGCAGGACGAAAAAGGTCAAAAGGAGGGTGGACAGGTCCGAAAAAGTGACCATCCACCCCGCGGTCCCCGCGCTCTTTTCCTCCTCTTTTTTATTGTCTGGGTTCATCTAAGTTCCCAGGAAATCTAAACAAAAACCCGTTGAAGTCCAGGACCGAATCCCCTGTAGGCTTTCTGAGCCTGTAGGGAATCTTCTCCTCAAAGTCGAAGATGATCTGTACCTGACGGTTCAACGCCCCTTTCCTGCGGTTCCCCTGGTTGAGGTAGGGGGACTCCCCGAACCCGTGAGCCACCAGCTTGGCGGCCGGAACGCCGTTTTCCAAGGCGAAATACCTGAACACGGTCATAGCCCGCTGCGTTGAAAGAAGGACGGCCTCGCGCGTTGAATCCTCCTTGAGGAAGAGCTCTGAACGGGCTGCAAATCCTCTCATCTCAACGATTTTAGGGTCATCGGTCTTGATGATGGGGACCAGCTGGGCAAGAAAAAGCCTCCCCTTCTCCTCCAGACGGCTCGAGCCGTCTTCGAACAGGACCTGGTTTCCCATGGTCAACACTATCCTGTCCGCCTCCTTGAGCACCTCCACTTCTTTTTCCAGTGTGTTTTTGATCACGACATTCTGGAGTTTTTCATAGGAGATCTCTTCCTTTTTCATTGGGGCGGAACCCAGGGTGATGTTCATGCCGTCAAGCTCGCCTATAATGGAATGGGCTCCGGGCTTGAAACCGAAGGCACCCACCAGTGAATTCAGGGCCACTCGCTTTTTTCTCTCGTCAATGGTCGCGAGGCTCAGGAGCAAAACGAAGAAGGTAAGCAGAAGTGTGGTCAGATCCGTGTACGTGGTCATCCACGCATTGGTGTCTGTCTTGGACCCCCCGCTTTTTTTCAAGGAAATGCCTTTCCCGGCCAAAAACCACCGGATCGTCAATTATCCACCATCACGTGTCAAGGACGACGCGTGACCCCGGTCGGCATCCTCCGTGCCGCGGTCCTCCACCCTTACAGCCGCTTGCTTCCGGCGGGTCTTCCGCTCCGAGCGTTTCGAGTGGCGCGGCCGAGGGCGTCGAACCCGTATGGATATTTAGCAACATGCATGCCATGGGCACAGCGAGGCCTCGGGTCAACCTCGCCTTCGACCCCGAATGTCTTCCCTCGTGCTCTCCGTGAGCTTTGTGGTGATGCTTTTTTTTCGGGCGGGGAATTTCCTACGGGTCCAGGCGGAACACGGTGCGCGCGTTCTTCCTGGTGATCATTGTAAAGGCCTTTGAGGTGAGGGACAATCGGCTGATCTCCCTCAGATAACGCTCGGGGCTGATGAGCGGGTAATCCGAGCCCAAAAGTATCCGGTCGAAACCCATGATTTCCCCGGCCACCCTGTAGACGCTCTGCCTGTAGAGAAAAGGCGAGGCCGCCGTGTCGAACCAGGTGTTCTTGAGAACATCGCCCACTTCCTTCTTGAGCAGCCGGTAAAAAAATATGCCTCCGCCCCAGTGGGCCAGAATGATGCGGTTGTCCGGGTAGGTTTTCAGGAATTCGTACAAATCCTCAAGGGAAATCGATGTCTTTCCCGGATAGTGGTGCCCCACCGGTTCGTTGGTGTGGAGGAGGAGCGGCACATCCCGTTCCCTGCACAGGGTCATGAGGGGATCCAGGGCCGGTATGGAATGGACGGAAAATGTGCCCTTGTAGACGGCAAGCTCTCCCAACCCCGAGAGCCCGGCGTCCAGGCACCTCCGGGCCTCCTCCACACAGGCGTCCGACCCGAGAGAAAAGCAGCCGAGCCCCAGCAGTCTGTCCGGGTGCCTTGCAACGGATTCCATGATGTAGTCGTTGTGCCGCCTGTAAACCTCCGGGCGCTCCCAGGGGAAGCCGAAGATCACGGACTTCTCGACACCCGTCCTGTCCATTTCCTCGAGAAGTTCTTCACAACCCACCAGCCGTGATCCCTGGGGACTGTAAAGGAGTTCAAAGGAGGGTTCCCCCCGGAAAAACCCCTCGCGCGCCTCTCGAATGTTTTTCGGGAAAATGTGGACATGGCAGTCTATTGTCATCGGTTTTCGCCCTTTTTTCGCTTACAGATTTTTCTTCACGGATTTTTCAATGGCCTGGGGCGCGAAACCGGTGTGGCTGTCCACCAGCCGCCCCTTTCTGTCGATCACGAAAAAAGTGGGAAGGCCTATTTCTCCGCTGCCGAAGAAATCCGTGACCACCTGACGATCCCCCCGAAGGACTGGGAAGTTCATCCTGTTTTTTTCCTTGAAGGCCTTGAGAAAAGCGTTGTTCGCCTTGGCCGGGTCATCGAGCGAGACGGCCAGGATCACCAGGCCTTGGTCGGCATATTTTTCCTGCATCCTCACCAGATCCGGAATGGCATACCGGCAGGCCGGGCACCAGGTTGCCCAGAAATCCACCAGAACGACTCTGCCTTTGTGGTCGGCCAGGGAGATTTCATTGCCGGAAAGGTCTTTGAGGGTGAAGTCAGGGGCCTTTTTGGGCGAACTGCAGGCGACGCCCCCGCCCCCGACGACAAGCAGGGCCGCGATTCCTATCAGGGGCATCATCCATTTCTTCTCGTTTATCCACTTCATAAAATCAACCTTTCTCTTTCCGTCCGCCCATGCGCGCTTTCCGCCCTGAATGCGGGGGCTCGAGCCGGGAGCGTGGATGATACTAACAGGTCTTCCTGCGCCTTGCAACCCGGTCCGATTCGTTGTATGGTTTCTGTGCGGTGAAAGAAGGATTCGCGGCCGGGGCCTGGAGAGGAGCGAGAAGCCATGGGGTTTTTAACGGGTCTGCGGGAGTATCTGGAAGCGCACTATGAGCAGTCGCACTTCGGTGAAATCCGTCACAGCGGCGAACCCCACTTTTTTCGAATCCACGAGGTGGGAGGGGTCACGGGCGAGGTCATGGAAGACAGGACCTACGAAGTGCTCGTGAGAAAGGACTCCGGAGAGGAAGAAACCATACACAAAACGTCCATACAGTATTTTTTTCCGGCCGAGCACAGGGAAAAAATCCAAAAACTCGTCAAAAAGGACTCAAAGGTGGAGGCCCTGGGGCTGGAGCCCATCATACCGGCGCGGCCGCGCCACCACATCAAGAACAAGACCCTTTTCCCCCTCATGGATGAGAAAACCGTGGTTTTCTTCACCATGCTCGAGGGGGACGTGCTGCGCGGAATCATCAGCGGCTTCAACCGATACGAAATCCTGCTGCTCCTCAAGGGCGGGCTGCCCGTCACCCTGCTCCGCCACGCCGTTTATGACCTCCGTGACAAGAAAGGCAGGTGCTACCTGAAAAGCACCCAGGAGACTCTCAGGGACTGGCACAAGAGTGCCTTGTACGTCTCCGAATAAAGGGCCCATCGGTAGCAATTCACTGACCGCACATGAAACCCAAGAAGCCTCCGCAGCTGAAAAAAACCATAGCGGCCATGGCCCTGGCGGGTCTTCTGGCCGCTGCGCTCTCCGGCCTTGAGCACCACATCCCATGGCTTGGGCGGGTGTGCGCCGTCTTCGGGGACGGGTGCAGGGACACGTCCGTCTTCACTCTCCTGGGCATTCCTGTTTTCCTCCTGGGGCTCCTTTATTACTGCGTCCTTCTCACGGCGGCACTCGTTTCCGGGGGGCTCGCCTTCCGGGTGGTCATGGCGGGGGCCGGGGTTGAGCTCACGTTTCTCTATGGCATGGTCGTGGAGGACCTGCTCTGTTTCTTCTGCATCTTCAATTTTTTGATAATCGCCGCCCTCACCGCCCTGGTACTCCGGAAGGGACGGGGCTGGCAATCCCTGGCCCTGGTCCTGCTCTTCTTTGTGCTCTCCTTCTTCCCCTTTGCCCGCGAAAACGGATTGCGTGCGTGGCAAAAAACCCCGCCGCAGCCACAGGACATCGCCGCGCGGGTGGGGGAGAAAACGATTACGGAATCCGAGCTTGAAAGGGCCATGGCCTCACAAATCTATGACGCACGCATGGGGCTTTACGTTCAGAAAATCGAACGCCTGAACCAGATGATCGACGAGATCCTGCTGGAAGCGGAGGCGGCTGACAAAGGCCTTTCCGTGGAGGAACTCGAGGAGGATCTACTGGGGAACCTGAAGGAAGTCTCCGACAGGGAGGTCGAGGAATTCTACCTGTCGAACATGCAGCTCTGGAGCTCCTGGAAAGGCACCCATGAGGCCCTTCTGGACCGGATACGGGGTTACCTGGAAGCGCAACGGAAGACAAACGCACTCCGCGAACACATCAAGGGCCTCAGGGACCGTGCCGACGTCAGAATACTCCTGGAGGAACCCCCGCTCCCCGTCGCCGGTGTCCCCCTGGGGGACAGCCCCGTGGAAGGCCCTCCAGACGCCCCGGTCACTGTGGTCGAATTTTCCGACTATCTGTGCTCCGCGTGCAGGGAGGCCCACCGGATTGTCACCGACCTCAAGGAGGAGTACGAGGGAAAGGTCCGCTGGGTTTTCAAGGACTTTCCGCTCGAACGCCATCAGGGAGCGGAAAAACTCGCGGAAGCCGCGCGCTGCGCTCGGGATCAGGGCCTTTTCCGGGAATATCAGGATATGCTCTTTCGCACACCGGAGCGCCCTGACGATGACACCCTCCTCGGGTTTGCCGAAGGACTGGGCCTGGACATCCAGCAATTCCGTGCGTGCCTGAAATCCGGCGCCCACGCGCAGGCTGTTCTGGAGGACATCCGGGCGGGTGAGCGCTCGGGAGTGGAGGTCACTCCCACTTTTATCATCAATGGCAGGATCCGTCCCGGGACGCCCGGCCCGGATGAATTCCGGAGGCTCCTGGATGTGGAGATCGGGAAGGCGGGTCAGACCGGCGAACTTGTGGAATAAGGCGCTCCATGGATCGCGCGAGCCGGCCCTGGAGCAGGTTCAACTGCTCTGCTCCTCCTTGAGATCTTCCTCGAATTTCTTGAAAAACTCGTCTTTTTCTATCCAGTCCGGACCGAATCGCTTGCGGAAGTAGTCTCCCAGCCTGTCAAAGAGCTTCTGCCAAACGGGTTTGCCTTTTTCGAGCACCACATCTTCCAGAAAGGAGCGGATCATGTAGATCTTCTCCTTGGGCAGGAAGGAAACGGCCCCGAGTCTGATGGATTTTTTGAGGGATTCCGGCGACAAAGCGTGGGCGGTGAGCATGACCGTGGGAAACCCGTGGTACACCGAAATCTTCAGGAGTTCAAAACCGTTCACCCCCATGATGTCCAGGATGACGATGTCATAGGTGTAGCTGGCCAGATACTGAACCGCTGTCTCGTAATCCGCGGCCTTGTGCACGACGCACATGTCCAGTTCTTCCTCCACTGTCTCGAGCACGTCCGGCTCGTCGTCCACGATGAGAATAACCTTGTCCTTCAGGAGGCTGTTTTCCTGTGTTTCCACAACGGGCTCCTTTCCCTGAAATGAAAAAAGCTTGTTACTGCACCTCTTCCTTTTTCTTCGCCTTCTCTTTTGCCTTGTCTTTTTTCTTTTGCTGACGTTTGCTCATCTCAGGCTGTTCTTCCCCGGCCTTGCCCTTTTTGGTCTTTTCCGCCTTGGGGGCGGCCAGTTTTTCGGCCTTGAGCCGGGCCATCTCCTCGATCTTCTCTTCCTTGCCCTTGATGACGGAAAGCCGGTTTTTGGTGGCGCGGAGGTCGGCCCGAAGCTTCCGGACGGCTGAATCCTTCGCGATCCGCCCGGGTTCCATGCCCTTCCCGGCAAGATCTGAAAGCCTCTCGTTCAGCCTGGCCTCCAGGTAATTCTTCTGCTCCACTTGTGCTTCCTTTGTTTTGGACGGCATAACCTGTCTCCTTTCTTCTTGGTCCTGCAGACCCGAACGATCGGATGTCTTTAGGTGAAAATTATAAAAGATTTTTTATTAGCAGGAAATATTTAAAGAATAAACACTAAAATCTGTCTTCCGGCCAACAGGGGAGAAAAGCCTGCAAAATTGACACAAGGGACTTGATATGGTGAATTCACATGGATATCCTTACGGGAACATGTATGAATACCAGAAAAACGGCCGATTCTTTGCCCAGACCGCCGGTCAGTTGCGGGATCTCGCGTCCGAGGAAATCCTCGCCATGGGTGCGCGCGATCTCTCCCCGGTCCACCGCGGCATTCACTTCCACGCCGACATGGGGGCCGTGTGCGAGATGGCTTACAGGGCGCGAACCCTTTCCAGAATCCTGGCCCCGCTGCACCGATTTAAATGCCACTCCACACGATACCTCTACAACCGGGCCAGGCAGATTGACTGGCCCGGGCTGTTTTCCGCGGACCGGAGCTTCGCCGTCTTCTCCTCGGTGGCCAACAGCCGCATCCACCATTCTCAGTACGCATCCCTGAAGCTCAAGGACGCTATTGTGGACGCGTTCCAGGAGGCCGAGGGAGACCGGCCGAGCGTCAATCGGCATTACCCGGACCTGCACATCGGGCTGCACATTGAAAACGACACGGCCACCATAAGCCTGGACCTCTCCGGTGGACCGCTCCACAGGCGGGGATACAGGGAGGGAACCGTGGAGGCCCCCATGCAGGAAACCCTCGCCGCGGCTGTCATCCGCCTTACCGGGTGGGACGGCTCCAGGCCCCTCTACGACCCCATGTGCGGTTCGGGGACCCTTCTGTGCGAGGCCCTCATGGCCTTCTGCGGGGTGCCCGCCGCATACCTGAGAAAGCGCCTGGGCTTTGAGCTGCTTCCGGATTTCGACAAAAACGGGTGGCTCCGCCGGCGCGCTGAAATAGATCAAGGGATCCGGCCTCTTCCTGCTGGTCTCGTCTCGGGCAGCGACATTTCCCAGGACGCCGTCCGTGCCGCCGCGGCCAACAGGCTCAGGCTGCCCCACGGCAGGCGGATCCGCATTGAGGAAAGGGATTTCATGGACATCCCCGGGCTCAGGGACATGACCATCGTCTGCAATCCCCCCTATGGGCTGCGCCTGGGCGCACACGGGGATTTGAAATCCTTTTACGGGGACTTGGGGGATTTCCTCAAGCGGCGGTGCACCGGATCTTCGGCCTTTATCTATTTCGGGCGGACCGAATTCATCCCCGCGGTGGGCCTCCGGCCCACGTGGAAAAAGGCCCTCAGAAACGGGGGCCTTGACGGCAGGCTCGTCCGGTTCGATATTTTCTGAGCAGAGCCCTTTGCTTATCTGGGGAGGAGAGACATCCGCTGGAATTTGGTTGAACCGGGTCGAGGATTGTTCTAAATGTAACCCCAGACAGCGTCCATCCATAACCCACACCCCGGCGCTGTCAGGGTTCCTGACGCATATTTTCAACAGAGGACAGAATCTATCTCCTATGAGCCACATTCGCAACTTCAGCATCATCGCCCACATCGATCACGGCAAATCGACCCTTGCAGACCGCCTCATACAGCACTCGGGTCTTGTGAGCGATCGGGAATTCCGGGATCAGATCCTGGACACCATGGATATCGAGCGGGAGCGGGGCATCACCATCAAGAGCCAGACCGTCACCCTCGACTATCGATCGCCCGACGGGAAAGACTACAGGTTGAACCTCATCGACACCCCCGGGCACGTGGACTTTTCATACGAGGTCTCGCGCGCCCTCGCCTCCTGCGACGGGGTTCTCGTCCTCGTGGACGCGTCCCAGGGCGTGGAGGCCCAGACCGTCGCCAATGTCTACATGGCGCTGGACCACGACCTGGAGATCGTCCCGGTGATCAACAAGATCGATCTCCCCTCGGCGGACGTGGAGAGGGTTCGAGGACAGATCGAACGTGAGCTCGGCCTGGACGGGGCCGAGGCCCTGCTCTGCTCAGCCAAGGACGACATCGGCATAGAGGGCATCTTCGAGGCCGTTGTCCAGAAGATCCCCGCGCCCGCCGGCAGACAGGATCTCCCCCTGTCGGCCCTCATTTTCGACGCCCATTACGACCCCTTCCGGGGTGTGATCATAAGCTGCAGGGTGTTCGACGGCGAGGTGCGAAAGGGCGACACGATCCGTTTCATGTCCAACAAGTCCGTATACCGCGTGGAGGAGATCGGTCTTTTCAGGCTCAAGCGCGAGCCCCGGGAATCCCTCGCGGCCGGTGACGTGGGCTATGTCATCGCGGGCATCAAGAACATCTCGGACGCCCGCATCGGCGACACCCTCACCCTGGAAGAGAGACCCGCGGAAAAACCCCGGCCGGGCTTTCGGAAAGTGAAGCCGATGGTCTTCTCCTCCATCTACCCCATCGCCTCGGACGACTACCCCGACCTCAAGGACGCCCTTGAAAAATACACCCTCAACGACGCGGCCCTGGAATACCAGAAGGATTCCTCGGCGGCCCTGGGGCAGGGGTTTCGGTGCGGGTTCCTTGGAATGCTCCACCTGGAAATCGTGCAGGAAAGGCTGGAGAGGGAGTTCGATCTTTCCCTGGTTATGACCGCCCCCAGCGTTCGCTATCACGTTCATTTGAAATCAGGGGAGACGGCGGTCGTGGACAACCCCCAGGACTTCCCGGACCCCATCCTCATAGAAAGCGCCGAGGAGCCCTTCATCCGGGCGAACATCATGGTCCCGGAGAGGCACCTGGGCGCGGTCATGGCCCTGTGCATGGAGCGGCGGGGCGTCAATCCCAAAACCGCCTTCCCCACGCCGGACCGCGTGGAGCTCTCGGTGGAGCTGCCCCTGCTGGAAGTCATCTACGACTTCTACGACCGGCTCAAGACCGTGACCCAGGGATACGGGTCCATCGATTACGAGATGCTGGACTACAGGACGAGCGACCTGGTCAAGGTGGACATCCTGGTCAACGGCGAGCGTGTGGACGCCCTCTCCATCATAGTGCACCAGGAAAAGGCAAGGGAATGGGCCCTGCGGGTGTGCGAGCGGCTCAAAAAGGAGATCCCCAGGCACCAGTTCAAGATCCCCATTCAGGGAGCCATCGGCGGGAAGATCATCGCCCGTTCGACCATCACCCCTTTCCGAAAGGACGTCACCGCCAAATGCTACGGGGGGGACATCACTCGAAAAAGGAAGCTCCTGGAGAAGCAGAAAAAGGGGAAGAAGCGCATGAAGATAATCGGGAACGTCATGATCCCCCAGAGGGCGTTTGTCGCGGCCCTGAAGTCGGAAGATGAATGAAGGCCGCCTGCCTCGAAAGGGAGCGACGCCCGGGCACCCGGCCCGGGGGCCCGATGGAGTTCCGCGTGGATTCGAAAACCCCTTCACCCCGTCTGGAGAGCCGCCCGGGCTTTACGTCCACGTGCCCTTTTGCGTGCGAAAGTGCGCCTACTGCGATTTCTACTCCGTGCCGCGTACGGAAGGCATCCCCCGCTGGATTCAGGACATCCTGAAAGAGGCCGGGATGTGCCGGGGGATTTTTCCGGCCTTTGACACCCTCTACCTTGGAGGCGGCACACCCAGCCTCATTGGGCCGGAGGACCTGAGGCGGCTTTTTGCCGGCCTCCGGCGGGAGTTGAGCTTCCTGCCCTGGGTGGAGACGACCCTGGAGGCAAACCCCGACGACCTGTCCCCCGGGACGCTTTCGGAATACAGGGACCTGGGGATCCACCGGATAAGCCTGGGCCTCCAGAGCCTCGACGAGGGAATCCTCGGATTCCTCGGCAGGAGGCACTCGGCACGAGCTGCCGAGCGCAGCATCTCCTGGAGCCTGGAAGCGGGGTTTCAAAGCGTCGGCGTGGACCTCATCTACGGGATACCGGGACAGGACCCGGCGGCCTGGATGGGGTGCCTCGAAAAGGTCGTTTCCTTCCGGCCCCACCACCTCTCCTGTTACCAGCTCACGATCGCGGAAGAGACCCCCTTCGGCCGCCTGGCCCGGGAAGGCCGACTCGCCATGCCGGACGAAGAAACCCTGGCCGACCTCTTTCTGAGGACGTCCGACATGCTCCAGGCGCACGGGTATATCCACTACGAGGTCTCCAATTTCGCCCTGCCTGGGCATGCATCCAGGCACAACCTCAAATACTGGCGCCGGGTGCCGACCCTGGGGCTGGGTCCCGGCGCCCACTCCTTTGCGCCCCCTGTGCGGTGGTGGAACCCCGCGTCCATCGAGCTCTACAGTCAAAAAATATCAGAGGGGAAACACCCCTTTGAAGCCGGCGAACAACTCACCGCCGAGCAGGCCTTCATGGAAAGGCTCTGTCTCGGTTTTCGAAACCTGGAAGGGGTGGATCTCCGCACCCTTTCCAGGTTGCCCCGCCTGGATTCGACCCTGGAGGAATTGGCAACAAAAAAACTCATCACCCTCGCCCATGGAAAAATCGTCCCCACGGTGAAGGGCTACCTCGTTGCGGACAGCCTGCCGCTTCGTTTCCTGGAATGAAACCGACGCCCATTTTCTCCAGGGTCGGGCTCCCAGGTCCGAAAGCCCCTGCCGGGGCCGACAGTCACCCGCTGAACAAAAGAACGGATATCAGCCCTTATACTCCTTTTTATGGGCCTCCTCATCCACTCCCTTGAACTTCTCAAGCACCCTGCCGAGGATTCGTTCCTTGTACTTCAGGTAATCCTTGACCTCGGAATTCTTGTTGTGCCGAACCTCCACTCGCAGGTCTTCCAGGCGATTCCTCAAGATCCTGAAGGCAAGGGCCGCCTCCGCTTCTTCCATGTGTATTTCCATTTCTCGCCCCTTCCGTGAATGGTGTGAATGCGCATTACCCTTTGCCGTGGAAACATCCACATACATCATAACCCACCCATTGAAATGCAACAAGCCGGCCACTACCAACTTATTGGAAAAATTCAAATATCGGGCTGCACCTCGGGATGAATGCTCCGCCCGTGAAAACCCGCGAAGGAACCGGAGGCTTGGCCTTCACCAGATTATGCGATTGTTTTCAATGGGTTCAGGGAAGTTGTTTCGATGGCGCTGCTGGAAGGACGTCGTCGGGTCGCGATGAAAATCCACGAAGGGCGGTGATAAAATGACCGCACCAGGTGTTCGAGCCCCCCAACCCGGGGGAGCTCACTTCTGGGCATTTTTCCACTCTGTTAAATTCCCGGACACACGGGCGTTGTGGGATACCTAAAGCCGCGGGTAGTCATGGAAAGACTCTGAATCTCAATCCACGTGGGGATGGCCTTCCACGTGGGGGTGGCTCTCCGGTGCCGGCGTGTAGACTTCGGGCGAATGCTCCGGTTCATGGGTGTGCACGTCCATCGGCTGAATATCCGCAGGAACCCCGCCCCTTTCGGCGTCTGTCTGATATTGGCTCTCGGGGCTGGTGTACGTCTCCTCCTCGGACAGTGAGCCCTTGGTCTGGCGCTCCCCGCCTGGAGACTCGCGATACGAGACCTCGCAGGAACTCACATAAAGTCCGACAAACCCCGCCGCCAACACCATGACCAACAGCAATATGAATCTCGTTTTCATAAACAAGCTCCTTTTCCCGAACGAGGACGTGGGCCCCGCCGATTTTTTTCACCCAGCGCAACCCGGCACGTCGATCAGGGCTTGCGTACCCAACCGTGGATGAGTGTAAAATACGGTTCCGGTGAGGTCTCCTAGTGAGTCATTTTTCACGTTCTATATGTAACTCAACGAAAAAGCAAGACCGTTATGAACATGAAAACCACCCTGTCATCAGGCCTGTCCTTGTTCACCACCCGCGGAAACACGCTCCTGTCCTCGGCAGTGGTTGCATTTGTCTCTCTTTTCGCTTTTTACAGAATGGGCGGCATTGCGCGGCTCCTCCCCTTTGACCGCGCTTTTTTTCTTCCTGTTTTTTTCATGGCGTGTTTTCCGCTCATGGTGCTTCTACCGCTTGGAACGCTCCCTTTGATGAAGGGGGCCGAAAGATTCGGATTGGGTTTCGGAAGGTGGAGGATGTGGTCAAGAGACGTCGCCATCCTCTATGGGATTTCACTCCTCATCATCTTTCCCGCGGTGAGATGGGAACTTCTCGGGGACGCCTATCCTCTGTGGAAAAGGGCGTCCCAGTCCCTCGGCTCCTTTCTTTTTTATGAGGGGGCTCATTTCGTTTTTTTATTCAGTGGTGAATTTCTGTTCCGCGGCTTCTATCTGTTTTCCCTGCGACCGGACACCGGGGGTGCGGCAGCCGTGTGTCTTCAGATGGTCCCTTACGCCGTCCTCCACGCAGGGAAACCGGAGCCCGAGGCCTATGCTTCCATTCTGGGGGGACTCATCCTGGGCATGCTCGCCGTGAGGGGGCGAAGTGTTTGGCCCTGCGTGTTTTTGCACTTCCTGATCGCCCTGACCGTTGACGTGCTCGAGGTGTGGTCCTGAGCCCGATCAGGCCTCACTGTTTTTGGTCACAAAGAAAAGCCACGCGGTCCTGGACGGAATGTCCGGGAAACCTTCGTGGCTTTTCAAATTCCGGTCGGTGTGGGATCCTCGAAAAAGGAGGCACTGTGCCTCGTTTCACGTGCATTTTTTCTATCAAATGGCTTCCCGGGTGTCAACAAAAAGGTTGCAATCAGGAAGCGATCCTCCCGTCGCACGGGAGGTCTCCGAAGGTGCCTTCAAAAGGACCAGGGGGAAGAGCCGGGGCGCTTCATCCCTCATCCGTGTCCATGAAGGCCTCGTAGGCCGACGTTGAATAGGCCTTGGGGGCCTCCCCGAGCCTGTGCCCGAGAAGCACAGCCCGGCCCGTGGTGCTGAGGAGGGTCAGCATCAATTCCTCCCCCTTCAGCAGTCCGAGGCCGCCGGCGGCCGCGTGGTTCTCGTCGAAACACCCGACACGGTCCCTGCGGACGTTCTGCCCGCACATGAGAAGCGGCACGGGCTCCCCGGAGTGTATGAGGGGCGAGCCGCACGGTGTGGAGTGGTCCGCCGTCACCACCACCAGGAGATCCTCGCAGGAGTCGAGGGCCTCCACCAACCCTTTCAACCCGAGGTCCAGGGCCTCCACGACCTTCGCCTTCTCCAGCGGGTTCCCCCTGTGGGCGGCCTCGTCGGGGGCCTTTGTGTGGACGTGGATGAAGTCGTGGGATGTGTCATCCAGCGCCAGGGTTGTCTTTTCCTGAAGGTCCCGGGCCGGGTCGCCGACCGCGGAGTGGACAAAATCCATGCCCAGCTCCGAGGCAAGCCCGTGAAAGACCGTCCCGGACCCGATGACGAGTCCCCTGAGGCCCCATCTTTCCGAAAAGGGCTCCACCGGGACCCTCCTGCCGCACCGCTGGGTGGCCAGAAAGTCGAGGGGCGGAAGCCCCCTTTGAATCCGGTCCCGGTTGACGGGATGATTTTTCAGGGTCTTCCTGCAGTGAACAAGAAAGAGGTTCAAGGCCCTTGCGGTCCGCGCCGCCTTCTCGGGCTCGGGGCAAGGCCTGAGGGGGACGATCCGGGCCATGGGTTTCCCGGAAGCCATTGGATCCGAATCGGACACAAAAGGGGACACCTCCCCCTCGAGGCGCAGGACGCCTTCGTTATCCCGCAGGCGATACAGGGTGAACCGCACGCCTTCGGATTCAAAGGGCATGACGGCCTCATAAAGGGCTTCCAGTTCCGACTCCCCGGCAGGCACCCTTTTCCAGCTCTCCCCGTAGAGAACCGGCCCGCCTTTCACTCGCGGCCCTGCAGAGAAGAGATGGGCAATGCACAGGACGTCCGACGGGCCGAAGGGAACCCCGCCGCCCGCCGCTTCCAGGAGGCCCCGCCCCGGGAACTCCTCCATGCCGTACCCGAATAGCCTGTAGTGGGCGGTCTCGCTCGGCAGGCACTCGCCCGGCCGCGTTGGGTGGTAAAGCCCCGTGCACCCCATGGAAGCCAGCCTGTCCAGGTTGGGAACAGCGGCCGCCTCCAGGGGGGTTCGATAATTCAATGCCTCATAGGAACGATCTCCCAGGCCATCTAAAAGGACCAGCACGATTTTCTGCATGAGGGAACACCCGATTCTAATCATTACGAGATGAAGGCGTCATGGAAACCCGCCGGGAAGCCCGGATGTGCCTCCCCTGGCCTTTCCCGCCGGCCGGCTCGTGTGGCCACACCGTGATGCGCATCATAGTGCACGGGGGGCGGGTGGGCCAGTTTTTTCTCTTTTGTCCTTGCCCAACCACATCCTGGTGATTTACAGGTATACGGCGCCGTTCACCACGAAGGACCCCCATTCTGTCTTTGTTTGACGAAATGCGTCCTTATCTGTAGATTGAGCGGCAAAAATCCACTACGGATCAAGCGACAGGCACCCCGGATCCCCGGGTCAAGGTGGAACACCCATGGACCACTTATCGGAAAAAAACGGGCCTCCGGCCCGGAAAAAGCGCGCCGTCTTCATGGTTTTCATCCTTATGCTCCTGGGCGTGGGGGGCTTCGTCTACTGGGGTCAGGTCCGGCGCGGCGCCACGGAACTCTATTATTCAGGAACCATCGAGGCGAATGAATCCAACCTCGCCTTTCAGGTGAGCGGCCGGGTGGTGGAGGTCCTGGTGGACGACGGCAGCAAGGCGGCCGAAGGCCGGATGCTGGTTCGGCTGGACCCCGACGAATTCGAGGCACGGCGAAATCAGGCCCGGGCGGAACTCGAGCGCGCCCTTGCCGCGCACCAGCAGGCGGAAAGCCTGTACGAGCTCACAAAGGCGACGGTGCCCGCCGAGATCGAGCGGGCCCGCTCCTCGGTCAGGGCATTGGATTTCCAGCTTCGCGAGTTGGAGACGGGGTACAGGCCGCAGGAGAAGGAAAAGGCCCGGCTGGCCCTGGAAGAGGCCCGCGCCAACCTGGAAGAGGCCCGGAGAAACAAGGAGAGGTTCGACAAGCTCTTTTCCGAAAACATAGTGGCCGAACGCGAGAAGGACACCGTCGACCTCACCTACGAAGTGGCGCTCAGGAAATTCGAGCAGGCCAAGGAGGCCTACGACCTCCTGAAAGAGGGGTATAGACGCGAGTCCATAGAGGCCCTGCGCGCGCGGCGGGACGAGGCCCGGGCCGTCCTCAACCAGGCCGAGAGCAACACGGCAAAAATCGAGGCCTCCCTGCGGGAGGTCAAGGCCGCGGAGGCGCGGGTGGACGCGGCCCGGTCGGCCCTGTCGCTTGCCGAAATTCACCTCAAGCAGACGGAGCTCCGCGCCCCGTTCGGCGGCGTGGTCACGAGCCGCAACGTGGAGCCCGGCGAGGTGGTCACGCCCGGGAGAGAGGTCATCTCCCTGGCCGACCTCTCCCGGGTCGATCTGACTATCTACGTGGGCGAGACCGAGATCGGCCGGGTCGCGCCCGGGCAGGAGGCCGAGGTGCGGATCGACACCTTCCCGGATAAGCGCTACCAGGGGCGTATCTCCTTTATCGCGGACGAGGGGGAGTTCACCCCCAAGATCATCCAGACCCACAAGGAGAGAGTCAAGCTGGTCTACCAGGTGAAGATATCCATTCCCAACCCCGACCTCGAACTGAAGCCGGGAATGCCCGCCGATGCCTGGCTCCGCTGACACCGGGCCGGGGAACAACCCGGGTGCGGGCCCGGCCGAGGGTTACCTGCGGGTTGAGAACGCCACCAGGCGCTACGGGGATCTGACGGCCGTGGACAGCCTTTCCTTCAGCCTCCGCCGGGGACGCATCCTCGGAATCCTGGGATCGGACGGGGCGGGCAAGACAACCCTTCTCCGAATGATCGCCCTGATGATCCCGCCTTCTTCAGGGAATATCACCATCAAGGGGCTGGACGTCCTCAGGGACCGAACGCGGCTCAAGTCCCTCATAGGGTACATGCCCCAGCGCTTCGGGCTCTATCCGGACCTGACCGTGGGGGAGAACCTGGATTTCTTCATGGACATTTACGGTATTCGGGGCGCGGAGAGGGAAAAGCGCCGCGAGCGCTACCTGGGGTTCTCCAACCTCCTGCCCTTTGTCCACAGGGAGGCGGGGAAGCTCTCGGGCGGCATGAAGCAGAAGCTGGGGCTCGCGTGCGTCCTGGTCCACCAGCCCGAGGCCCTGATCCTGGACGAACCCACCAACGGGGTCGACCCCATATCGCGAAGCGAGTTCTGGGACATCCTCGCCGCCATGCAGGATGAGGGCATGACCATCCTCGTCTCAACGGCCTACATGGACGAAGGCGAAAGATGCGACCGTCTCCTGGTGATGCACAAGGCACGGGCGCTCACCCTCTCGGCGCCGGCGGAGATGCTCGCGGGTTTTGCCGACCTGGAGGAGGCCCTGGTGCACCTCATTCACCAGGCGGACGGGGAGATCTCGGGGGATACCTTTGTCGTCTGACATCGTGACGGTCCGGGACCTGCGGAAGCGCTTCGGCGCCTTTAAAGCCGTGGACGGCGTCTCCTTCGCCGTGCAGCCCGGGGAGATCTTCGGTTTCCTGGGGCCCAACGGCGCCGGGAAATCCACCACTATCCGCATGCTCTGCGGCATCATCACACCCACCTCCGGTTTCGGGAGGGTTGCCGGCCTGGACATCTTCACCCAGGCCGAGGCCGTCAAGCAGTCCATCGGGTACATGTCCCAGAAGTTTTCCCTCTACCTGGACCTGACGCCCGTGGAAAACATTCGCTTCTACCTGGGGATCTACAGTGTCAAACCCTCGTTGTGGCCGGAGCGCATGGAGTGGATCCTCGAGATGACACGCCTCCGGGAGACCGCGCATCGCCTCACCGGGGACCTGCCGCCCGGCTGGAGGCAGCGGCTGGCACTCGGCTGCGCTCTGCTCCACCGCCCGCGAATCATCTTTCTGGACGAGCCCACGTCCGGAGTGGACCCCATCACCAGGCGGCACTTCTGGGACTTCATCAGGCACCTGGCCGGGCAGGGAATCACGGCCTTCGTGACCACCCATTACATGGAAGAGGCCCGCCACTGCGACCGGGTGGTCATGATCAACGACGGGCGCATCGTCGCCTCGGGAGCGCCCGGGCGCATCGTCGCCGAGGCCTTTCCGGACCGCCCCGACGCGGACCTCAACGACGCCTTCGTCAAACTCATGGCGCGGGAGGCCTCCCGTGAACAGTCGTAACATTCGGGCCGTCGCCCGCAAGGAATACATACACCTGCTCCGGGACTTCCGAAGCCTCTACCTGGCGTTCGCCATTCCCCTTCTCCTGATCCTCATGTTCGGCTATGCCCTCAATCTGGACGTGGAGGACATCCAAACCGTGGTGGTGGACCTGGACAAAACCCCCGTGAGCCGTGATCTCATCCGGTCCCTGAACGCCTCCCACTATTTCCGGGTCACCGCTTTTCCACGGGACACGGGGGAGCTCATCGAGTACCTGGACACCAACCGGGCCTTCATGGGCATTGTCCTGCCCCGCGGCCTCATGCACGACCTGCGGGCGGACAGGGAAACCCCAGTCCAGGTGCTCATCGACGGGAGCGACCCCAACTACGCGAGCCTCACGCGCGGTTACATAACCTCTTTCTTCTCCGAGTTCAATCAGCGGCAGCTGGAGGGCTTCCTCAACCGAAAGGGACGGGATGTCCTCGAACCGCCGCTCGAAGGGCGCATACGCGTGTGGTTCAACGAGGACCTGGAAAGCCGCAATTTCATCGTCCCCGGGATCATCGCCATCATCATCATGATCGTTGGGGCCCTGCTCACCTCCCTGGTGATCGCCCGGGAGTACGAAAACGGGACCATGGAGACCATCCGGTCCCTGCCCCTGGACGCCGTGGACTTCTTCACGGGCAAGGCCCTGCCCTACTTTTTCATCGCCCTGGTGGATGTGCTCATTGCCGTGGCCATGGGGCAGCTGCTCTTCGGCATCGTCATCAAGTCCAGCTTCTGGCTCCTGGTCCTGGCCTCGGCCCTGTACATCCTGGTGGCCCTGGCCCTGGGCCTCCTCATCTCGAGCGTGACCAAATCCCAACTGGTGGCCAACCAGGCGGCCATTCTGGTGACCTATCTGCCCTCCCTGCTCCTGTCGGACTTCGTCTTCCCGGTGGTCAACATGCCCTGGATCCTTCAAAAAGTCACCAGGCTCATTCCGGCCTCCTATTACATCGACATCCTGAACGGGCTCTACCTCCGCCACCTGGGCCTGGCCCGCCTCTGGCCGAGCTATGCGGTCCTGCTGTTCATGTTCGTCTTTTTGACTTTCCTGAACCTCCGCATCCTGAAGAAAGAAGGGCTTTGAAATATGAACTGGTTGAGGGTTCGAGAACTGGTGCGAAAGGAATTCCTGCAGCTCTTCCGGGACAGGAAAAACCGCCCACTGCTGATCATCACCCCCCTGGTCCAGCTGATCCTCTTCGGTTACGTGGTCTCCACGGACGTGCGCCTTGTCAGGACGGCCTTTCTGGATCAGTCCAGGACGCTCGAGAGCCGCCGGCTCATGGAGGCCTTCAGCGGGAACAAGACCTTCCAGATCAACCATGTGGTGGAAAACCCCGATGACCTGGACGCCCTGCTGATCCAGCGCCGGGTGGACCTGGGGGTCCGGATACCCCCGGACTTCAGTGAAAAGATTCGAAAGCGGCAAACGGCCGCCGTACAGATTGTTGTGGACGGGAGCATGAGCAGCATGGCCGCGGTGCGGATCGCCCACACGGCAACCGTCCTCGAGACCCTCAACACACGCCTGATCCGGGAGCTCTATCCTCAGCGCCTCGAGTACGGGAGGATCGACGCTCGGGTGAGGACCTGGTACAACCCCAACCTGGACAGCCGATTCTTTTACGTCCCGGCCATCGTGGCCTTCCTGATCATGCTCCTCACCCTGCTCCTCACCTCCATGGCCATCATCCGGGAGAAGGAGTCCGGCACCATGGAGCAGCTCATCGTCACCCCAATGCGGCCCTCTGAATTCATCCTGGGAAAGACCATCCCCTTCATCCTCATCGCCCAGGCCCAGATGATACTCGTCACGGCCTTCGCAAAGCTCTGGTTCGGCATCCCGTTCGCCGGGAACGCCTTTCTGCTCCTGGGCGCCACCTGTCTGTTCCTGCTGAGCACACTGGGGATCGGCCTCTTCATCTCCACGGTCTCCCAGACCCAGCAGCAGGCCATGATGACCACCTTCTTCTTCGTCATGCCCTTCTTCATGTTCAGCGGTTTCGTCTTCCCAATCATCAACATGCCCCGGTTCATCCAGTGGCTCACCTACCTCAACCCCCTGCGCTACATGCTCACCATCATCAGGGGCATCTTTCTCAAGGGGTCGGGCATGGAGATCCTCTGGCCGCATTTTGCCGCACTGGCGCTGCTCGGCATCGTGGTCTTCACAGGCGCCATCACCCGTTTCAGAAAGCGTCTGGACTAGTCATTTCCCTGCGGCAGCTCCTGCCCGCGAGGTAGCCCCTGACGATGTCCAGCGTTTGAATGAGTTCATCGGGGTTGTGGAGTTCGAGGTTCCACCATGGACATCCCAACCGGCAGAGGAGATCCAGGCGGGAGGATATGTCCTCAAGGCTTTGGGGCGGCAGATGGCCTGTCCCTTCAATTTCCTCGTGATAGATGTGGGCGCCCGTGAGGCGCTCGGGGTGAGGGGTGAGGAAGTCCTCCACGGAGAACTCCCCGCTCTTGACCGCGCGACACGAAAAGGCATGACCCAGGTCAAAGGTGACGCCGGCGCGGCTCATGCGGATGATCTTCTCAAACAGGTTGGGCCTGCTCGTCCAGCCCCAGGCAAGGTTCTCCACGCACACCCGCACCCGCCGGTCCGCCCCATACTGGACGAGTCCTCGAAGGTTGTCGAGGGTCGCCCCCCAGGAAAGCGGCTCCATGGAGTTCCGGCCCAGACCGATGTGAATGGAGAGAACGCCCCCGCCGGCCTTGGAGATCAAGCGCACGATGCGGCGGAAGATATCCCCGGCCTCCTCCGCCCTGGCAGGGTCGTCGTGGCCCAGGTCGACCTTGAAAAAAGGGCAGTGATAGCGGACGTCCAGGGGCCGGAGCCCCTCGATGCACCGCACCCATTCGGACTGCCGGGCGGGGGTCTCGGGAAGGTCCTGCAGCTTAAAAGACCACTCGACCCCGTGAAATCCGTGCTCCAGGGCAAAGGTGCGGACCTCCGCGGGATCGGGGAAGATGTTGACCATGGCGAGTTGCGGTTCCATAGGCAGAAAGATCGTCCTATTCGATCCTGAGGATGCCCTTGCCCTCTGTTCCAGCCACCTCCCCGATCACGGAGGCGGCGTGAACGCCGTTCTCTCTCATCCTTTCGGCGCACTCCCGCGCCTGGTCCGGCCTGACGGCTATCAGGAGGCCGCCCGAGGTCTGTGGATCGAACAGAAGGTCCATGACGAGGGTGTCCTGGTTTTCCGGGGTCTCCACCCTGTTCTCGCAATAGTGCCTGTTTGCGTACCCCCCGGCGGGGATGAGGCCCATTGCGGCGTACTCCCTGGCCTCGGGGATGAAGGGCACCTCGGAAGCCCAGATCACCATCCGGGCGCACCCGGCGCCTGCCATTTCCAGGGCGTGGCCGCCTAGCCCGAAGCCCGTGACATCCGTGCAGGCGTGCACCTCGTAGGCGCCCATGATCTCGGCGGCTTTTTTGTTCAAGGCGGAGGTCACTTCCACCAGGGTCCTCAGGGCCTTTTCACTGGCCAATTCGCCCTTGACCGCGGTCGAAAGAACGCCTGTACCGATGGGTTTCGTGAGAATCAAAAGATCCCCCGGCCTGGCGCCGCCGTTGGTGAGGACCTTGTCGGGATGGACAATGCCCGTGACCGAGAGGCCGTACTTCATTTCCTTGTCGTCCACGCTGTGCCCGCCCACCAGCAGGGCCCCGGACTCCTGTATCTTCTCCAGACCGCCCAGGAGGATGTCCCGGAGGATGCTTTTCGGCATCTCCTGGACAGGAAAGCAGACGATGTTCATGGCGGTGAGGGGGCGTCCCCCCATGGCATAGATATCGCTCAGGGAGTTTGCCGCGGCGATCCTGCCGAAATCAAAGGGATCGTCCACTATGGGCGTCAGGAAGTCCACGCTCTGGATGAGCGCTGTTTCCCTGTCGAGCCTGTACACGCCCGCATCGTCCGAAGTCCCGATCCCCACGAGGAGATCGGGGTGTTCGATGGCGGGGAGCTCCCGCATGACCTCTTCCAGGTCCCCCGGACCCAGCTTGGCCGCTCAACCGGATGCGGTGACCTTGTCGGTCAGGCGGATCACACGTTGTTTTGTCGGATCCTCATTCATTGGGGCTCTTCACTCTCCCTCCGGGAGGACCGGTTCGGGCGGCCTCCGGACGGCAGCCCGAAGATCCGAGAGGAGTTCATCAAGATCAAGCCCATACTTGCGGGCCATGTCTTCAATGGGCTCGAACAAGGCCTCGCAGCAGATGCAGGCCCCCGCTCTGGCGTCGTATGCCTTAAATACCGCCTCTGTCCTTCGGAATTTTCCAACCACGTCCAGCACCGTCATCCGCGGGTCGATCTGTTTCCAGGTGTCGCTTTCCATTTTCGGGCAAAATCCCTATCGTCTCAATGGGTGTTTACCTTTACGGGACGCCGCCCCTGCCCATCCTGCGGACCGGTCCCCGCAAAGCCCTTTGATGAAGTGGACTCAGTCGAACGGTTCCAGGACGATCTTGTGGTTCACCAGGGCGAACGATTTGATCCGGGCCTTGACCCGTTTTTCCTCGCCAAAGATGTCCACAAGCCGGACCTCGTCACCGATTTCTTCCAGCAGGTCCACGCTCTTCACCACCAGTTCCTCTGAACCGTTTGTTCTCATGTAGACGGATGCCTCACACATTTTTTTGCCTCTCCCTAACGGCCTCCACCACCTGCTCAACCAGGTGGGGCAAGGGTTCTCCCTGATATCCCACCACCGTGGTGTTCTCCTGGGTGAGTGGGATCATGATTTTCGCCGCATCGGTCGTACTGAGGGCCTCGGCCATGGCCGGGGTCAACTCCCCCATCATGGAGTTCGCCATAATGACGGCAAGCGGGCCTATGATCACATCCACCCTGGGCGCCGTGCGCACGATGGCGTTTTCCCCAGTGGCCCCCTTGTTCGCACCGGCCTTCATCATCCTGGAAGTGGCCACTGAATTCGTCCCGAGCGCATAGATGGTGAGGTCGTGACCACACACCTCCCTAAGGCGCTTGATCACCGCGGCGCCTATCCCCCCGCCCTGTCCGTCCACCACCATGAGAATCACGGCTTCCCCCGAATTTTTTCGACCGCTATTTTCCACATTGTGATTAAACCGTTATCCCCCTCAGTCCATATCCATTGCCGACTCGAGCAGCCGAATATCCCTCAGGATCTCCTGTTTCTCCGGCTCGGAGAGGTCCTCCTGCTCCAGTTTCCGTTTCAATCCGAGCAGGACCATTTCCTGGCGATAGTCCATGCAGCCATAGGTCTTGGGTTGTTTCACCTCCGCCTCCCCTTGAATTAATAAGCCACGCAAGGAGATCCCTTTCGGACTTCAAGGGAAAAGCCTTCGTGGCTTCGTTGTGTTTTCAGCAACGGGACCTTTTGTGTCAAAAACTCAGCTTCGTGCATGAGCCCCTTAAAGATAGCGGCCGGTTTTCCTCAAAGTCAAGATTTTTCCGAAAAGCACAGACAGGAAGGGCATGAAGAAGTCACGAAGCTCATGAAGAAAACCCTTTTATTAAGACCTGTTCACCAAGAAGAAGTTGCACTTGAGAGCGACCTGTCCTAGACTGCGCGGACAACGACAGTTCGGGGGGGCGAAAATGATAGTTGTCACTGGGGGGGCCGGCTTTATCGGGAGCGCCCTGGTCTGGGCGCTCAACCGCAGGGGATTGGACGACATCCTCATCGTGGACTACCTGGGCACGGACGAAAAGTGGAAAAACCTGGTGCCCCTGCGTTTTTCAGACTACCTGGACGGGGACACCTTTATTGAGCGCCTGGAAAACCGGGATTTTGGCAGCCGAATCCACGCCATCCTCCACCTGGGGGCCTGCTCATCCACGACCGAGACGGACGCCGGCTACCTCATGGAAAACAACTACCGCTACACCGCCCGGCTCGGGCAGTGGCAGGAGGACCACACTCACTGCCGCTTTATATACGCCTCCAGCGCCGCCACCTACGGCGCCGGCGAAAGGGGCTATTCAGACGACGAGTCAAAGCTGTCAGAGCTCAGGCCTCTGAACATGTACGGGTATTCAAAACAGCTCTTCGACCTGCATGCCCTTCGAAAGGGCTGGCTCAAGCGGATCGTGGGCCTGAAATATTTCAATGTGTTCGGACCCAATGAATACCACAAGGGCGACATGCGGAGCGTCATCCACAAGGCCTTTCCCGGGGTGCGGGACGAAGGCGTCATCAGGCTTTTCATGTCCCACCGGAGCGACTACGGCCACGGGGAACAGGTCCGCGACTTCATCTATGTGAAGGACGCGGTGGAGATGACCCTGTTCTTTCTCGAGAACAGGGAGGCCAACGGCATATTCAACGTGGGCACCGGGACGGCCCGCACGTGGAACGACGTGGCAACCTCCATGTTCGCCGCCCTGGACCGACCCCCGAGCATAGAGTACATCCCCATGCCGGAGAACCTCCAGGGGAAGTATCAGTACACCACCCGCGCCGAGATGGATAAAATCCGGGCGGCTGGCTGCACCCATGAGTGCCGGCCCCTTGAAGATTCGGTCCGTGAGTACATCCGCGACTACCTCGCCCGTGACGCCGTCCTGGACCCCTCGGCCCCTGATTAAAGCCTTGATCCGCCCAGCCCCCCCGAAGGCCGAGAGCCCCCCCTTGGGTCCCTTGCCTAAACTGACAAGAATTTTACGACGAACAAGTACCTCACCTGTTTTTTTTATAAACCCCTGGACCTGGAGCGGGTAAGGGTGGGACATGTCTTTTTGAGGAAATCGGGTCCTGACCCCATTCATCCACTGCACCCCGAACGGGTATAGTGTCGTTATCAGAGAGACACATCAACCAACAATTGACCGGGGGATTCGATGAAGACAACCAACCTAGTGATTCTTCTTGTCATCGCCGGCATCGTGGGCATACTGGCCGCGCTGTGGAGCGGGACCGGTGCAGGTTTGGGTCCGGTTCGCATGGGGGAAGGCGGTCCGACTCAGGAAGCAAGGAACACGGTCATGGTGCTGACCCTCATCGGGGGGGTCGGCGCCCTGCTGACGGCCGCGACGATCAAGGTCATAGGACCGAAGATACTGGGAATAGCCGCCCTGGTGTTCGGGGCGCTCATGATCCCGTCCCTGCTGCAGGCAAACATCCTTGCGCTGCTCTCTATTTTCCTGCTGGCTTTTGCGGCCTACCTGCTGTTGACCCGCCCGAGGTCAGAAAGCCGGGCGTGACCCAGCCTGGCGTGTCCGTGGGTATAGGTCCATTGTCCTTCGTGCCACCGCCTCCCATGTGAACAGGGACTCCACCCTGAGGCGGGCCTTCCGGCCCATCTCCCTTCTCTCCCCCGGGGTATCCACCAGTCGATTCACGGCATCTGCAATGTCGAGGGCGAACGCCCGGGGATCCCGGGGCTTCGCATCGGACGCCGAAACCGCTTCAAAGCCGATGAGCATCCCAGTCTGCCCCTGCTCCACGACCTCGGGTATCCCGCCCACGGCCGATGCCACCACGGGCGTACCGCAGGCCATGGCCTCCAGGTTTATGAGTCCGAAGGGCTCGTAAATGGAAGGGCACACAAAAACGGCCGCCAGGCTGTACAGGACCACCAGGTCTTCCACGGGCACCGTTTTGTCCACCCAGACGATCCTGCGGCCCCCTTCTCTTTTGAGCCGCTCCACCCTTCGAGCCACCTCCTCCATGTATTCGGCCGTGTCCGGCGACCCGGCGCAGAGCACCACCTGAATGCCCGGCCGAAAGTGCTCGGCGGCCTCGAGAAAGTAGTCGATCCCCTTTTGCCGGGTCATCCGCGCGACCATGAGCACGTAAGGCTTTTCAGGTTCGATGCCGTAGGAGGCCGGGACCGCGGGATCCTCCCTGCGGCGGTACAAATTCACGTCGATCCCGTTGTGAACAACCTCCACAATGTCCTCCGGCACATCATAGAGTTGCCGGACATCCTTTTTCATCTGACCGGACACCGCGATCACGCGGTCCGCATTTTCATAGGCCGTCTTTTCCAGCCAGGCCGAGACGGCATACCCGCGCCCCAGCTGCTCGCGCTTCCAGGGGCGGTGGGGCTCCAGGGAGTGCGTGGTCAGCACCAGGGGTGCGCCGGTCAGCTGCTTCAACAGGCAGCCCGCCAGGTGGGTGTACCAGGTGTGGGCGTGGATGACGTCCGCCTCGGCCGCAGCCGCCGCGATTTTCAGGTTCCTGGACAAAACGTCCATCACCCTGTCGAGGTCGGGGTCGGCGTATTCCATGCCCGACGGCCTCTCAACGCCCTGGACGACCCGGTTGTCGAAGGTCCCCTCCTGCTCTCCGAAACAGAGAATGCGGACCTCGTGACGGCCTCCGTCCAGTGCCGCGAGCTCGCGGCTCAAGTTGTCCACATGAACGCCCGCACCGCCGTACACGTGGGGCGGAAACTCCTTGCTCAGAATGACAATTTTCATTTTTTCTCTCTCTCCGGCTCTCGAGATTCCAGGACCGCCGTCCATCGAACCCCCTGTTTGCTGGTTTGTAAATACAAGGTTTACCCCATTTTGGGATGAGGAAATTCTGTGATATTATAATTATTTAAGAATTTCCAGAGCATTCCTGGGCGGCCCGGCACACGAGCGGGAGGAGGAGAGGACAGATACCGGTGTCCTCAGTGTGAGCACGTGAAAAAGGGTGGAGATGAAAAAGAGAATTCTCACGAACGACATGCGCACGGACGATCCCCAGTGGTATCGGGACGCCATCATTTACCAGCTCCACATCAAGGCCTTCCGTGACGGAAACGGCGACGGGGTGGGGGATTTCCGGGGGCTCACCGAGAAGCTCGACTACCTCCAGGACCTGGGCGTCACCGCGCTCTGGCTCCTGCCCTTCTGCCCGTCCCCCCTGAAGGACGACGGGTACGACATCGCGGATTTCACGGGCATCCACCCCGCCTACGGCACGCTCCGGGATTTCAAGGCATTCCTCAGGGAGTCCCACAAGAGGGGGATGCGCGTCATCACGGAGCTTGTGATCAACCACACCTCGGATCAGCACCCCTGGTTCCAGAGGGCGAGGCAGGCGCCGCCGGGCAGCCGATGGCGCAATTTTTACGTGTGGAGCGACACGCCCGAAAGATACAGGGAGGCCCGCATCATTTTCCAGGACTTCGAAACATCCAACTGGACGTGGGACCCCGCGGCCGAGGCCTACTACTGGCACCGGTTCTATTCCCATCAGCCGGACCTCAACTACGACAGCCCACACGTGCGAAAGGCCATCATGAAAATCCTGGACTTCTGGTTCGGTCTCGGCGTGGACGGCCTCAGGCTGGACGCCGTTCCCTACCTCTTTGAACGGGAGGGCACAAACTGCGAAAACCTGCCGGAAACCCACGCGTTCCTGAAACAAATGCGGACTCATGTGGACGGGAACTTCGCCAACCGCATGCTCCTGGGTGAGGCCAACCAGTGGCCCGAGGACGCCATCGCCTATTTCGGGGAAGGCGACGAGTGTCACATGGCCTTTCACTTCCCCCTCATGCCGAGGCTTTTCATGGCCCTTCGCATGGAGGACAGGTTCCCCATCATCGACATCCTGGATCAGACCCCGGACATACCCGACACCTGCCAGTGGGCCATCTTCCTGAGGAACCACGACGAGCTCACACTCGAGATGGTCACGGACGAGGAGCGGGACTACATGTACCGCGCCTATGCCAGCGACCCCCGGATGCGCATCAACCTTGGCATCCGGCGCAGGCTGGCGCCTCTCCTCGAGAACAACCGGAGGCGGATCGAGCTCCTGACCTGCCTCCTCTTCTCCATGCCCGGAACGCCGGTGATCTATTACGGCGATGAGCTGGGCATGGGGGACAACATCTACCTGGGGGATCGAAACGGGGTGCGGACCCCCATGCAGTGGAGCCCGGACAGAAACGCCGGCTTCTCCCGCGCCAACCCCCAGAAGCTCTACCTGCCCGTGATCATCGATCCGGAGTACCACTACGAAGTCATCAGCGTGGAGAGCCAGCTCAAAAATTTCAGCTCCCTGCTCTGGTGGTACAAGCGCCTCATCACCCTGAGAAAGCGACTGAAGGCCTTCAGTCGCGGGACCATCGAATTTCTCCAACCCGACAACGTGAGGATCCTGTCCTTTGTGCGAAGCCACGAAGAGGAGCACATCCTGGTCCTCGCCAACCTTTCGCGGTTCGTCCAGTACACCGAGCTGGACCTCTCGGCCTACCGGGGCATGCTGCCAGTGGAGGTCTTCGGGCAGACTCCCTTCCCGGCCATATCCGACGCGCCCTTTCCTTTCACCCTGGGCCCTCACAGTTTTTACTGGCTCCTGCTCACCATGCCTCCCGAGGTCGCCGGGGTGGAGGCCGGCGAGGCCGCCGCCGCGCCTGCCATTGAGTTGAAGCGCGGGTTGCGGGAAATCTTCACCGGACGGGCCAAAACTCAACTGGAGACGCTGCTGCCCCCCTACCTCCGGTCGAGCCGGTGGTTCGGCGGCAAGAGACGCCGGATCAAATCCATTCAGGTGGGCAGGCCTCTGCCCTTTCCAGTGGACGAGACACACGGCATCCTCACCACCCTGCGGGTCTCATTCCTGGAGGGAAGCCCGGAGGAATACCTTTTTCCCATTTCATTCAGCTCCGGGCAGGAAGCGGAACGCATCCGCGAATCCCAACCCGATGCCCTGATCGCCCGTTGCTTCCTAGCTGAGAAAAAGGAGGAGGGCTGGATCCACGATGCCTTTGTCGGGCCGGAATTCTGCCTCTCCATGCTGCAAAGCCTCCACCGCAGGCCGCGCAAAAAGACCGTGGAAGGGGAGATCGTGGCTTCCATAACCCCGAGCGCCCGGAGGGCCTTGCGCGGCATGGAAGAAGCGCCCGAAACCAGCATCCTGAAGACCGACCAGAACAACACCTCGGTCCTCTATGACGACCTGTACGTCCTGAAATTCTCCCGAAGACTGCGGGCCGGGACCGACACGGACCTGGAAATGAGCCGCCTCCTCACGCGTGGAAAGTTTCCGAACGCCCTTCCCCTGGCGGGATCCCTCGAGTACCGAAGGGCCTCCGACCAAGCCGCGACACTGGCCGTCCTCCTGAATCACATACCCAACCAGGGAAACGCCTGGGAGATCACGCTCAACCACCTCAATCACTTCTTCGAGCACATCCTGACGACCGACGGAGCCGCCGGGCTGGAGCCCCCTGTGGGGAGCGCCTGCGATCTCGCCGGGGAAACCCCTCCACGGGAGGTCCAGGAGCTGATCGGCTCCTACCTGGACTCCGCGCGGCTCCTGGGGCAAAGGACGGGCGAGCTCCACAACGCCCTGTCCGTGGGGCATGAAGATCCGCTCTTCGCGCCGGAGCCGTTTTCCAAGCTTTATCGCCGCTCGCTCTATCAATCCATGCGGAGCCTGAGCGGAAGGGTTTTCCGTCTCCTTCGAAGGCAGGCGGGGGCGCTCAAGGAAGAATCCACGAAAGAGGCGGCAGGCCTGCTCAAACGCCAGGAGGACGTTCTGTCCGTCTTTCACACACTCCTGGACAAGGACATCACTGCCATGCGCATCCATTGCCACGGCGATTACCACCTGGGACAGATCCTGTTTACGGGAAAGGACTTCTTCATCTTGAACTTCGAGGGGGACCCCACCCGGCCGGTCACCGAGAGGAGGATCAAGCGCTCCGCCCTGTGGGATGTTGCGGGGATGCTGCGCTCCTTCCACTATGCCGCCTACTCGGCCCTCTTCGCTCATGAAACCCAGGGGTATGTGGAGAGGCAGAACTACCCGGCACTCGAGAACACCGTCCGTTTGTGGCACACCTGGGTCTGCGCCGCATTCCTCGGGGCCTACCTGGACGTGGCTCGTGCCGGCAGGTATCTTCCGGAATCAGGGGACGAACTCCGCACGCTCATCTCCTGCTACCTCATGGAAAAGGCCGTGGACGAACTCGGCTATGAGCTGGAAAACCGCCCCGAGTGGGTGGACATCCCTGTCAAGGGCATTCTGGAGCTCCTGTGGTCCGCCGGGCCACAGGAGTAGAAGAGAATTCTCCATGATCGGCATCCTGGGAACCATCGCCTTTCTGACCCTCCTGAGCCTGTCTCTGGCCATCATCCGCATCGCCACCATCTCCCTGAGCCGATTATTCAGCGTTGTTGAATGTGTCCGGCATTACGGGGGTCACGGAATTGAAAACAGGGGAGGGCGACACCCTTCGTTACCCTGAAGATCGGCTGGTCCTGTGCGGACGGTCAAGGGCCCTGAAGGAGCTCCACCGCGGGCGCGATGATTTTCAGGGGCAGAGTGCCCACCAAAAGGCGGTCAAGGAACAGGAGAAGGTAGACGCCCAACAGGCAAGGCAGGAAAGGGTTCATGAAAAGAAAAGGTCCGGGGGCCCTGAGGTCACCCCCTCGGAGGGCTCCCGATCCCGGAGAAACGCCGGCGAAGTCCATGCTCTTCTCTGCTTTAGGGCCTGTTTTATCCATGGATCCCCCTTTCAGAAAACGTGAATCGACTGATAAAGGTTGCAGAATAATCCCTGCACCCACGATCTTTTTGCCCACAATTTTACCTGTCGATGGAAAGGGGACAATAAGATCCATCGTGCATTTCCACGACTGCCCAAAATGGGCAGCGAGAGTGTTAACCCAAAGGCAGATATCGGGTATATTGTATTTTGATTAAATCAAGACGTTGAAGGCCGCAATGAAAACCGTCGTGGAGGGTTGAATCCCATGGACGAAGACAGACCCAAGTCATCAGGAAATTTCACCAGGCGACAGTTTCTGGTCGGCACAGGCGCATTCGCCGCGGGGCTGCTGCTGCCGGGTAGGTTGCTTGCCATACCAAACGGGATCCCCGAGTCAGAGGGGTTTCTCGTCGTAGACCTGAAAAAATGCCAGGGCTGCGGCACCTGCATGATGGCGTGCGCCCTGGCCCACTCCGGCACGGCCTCATACACCCTTTCGCGCATCCAGATCCAGCAGGATTCATTTGCCGACTGGCCTGAAGACGTTTCCATGGCGGTTTGCCGGCAGTGCGAAGACGCCCCGTGTGTGGCGGTCTGTCCCGTGAGGCCGGTCC